>Ga0213870_1000160_pt1 | contig 35733 bp, 38 predicted proteins | sample WICALVC2017_Meta_FD_160119 | JGI IMG/M metagenome (GOLD analysis project Ga0213870, IMG submission 160119) | Freshwater microbial communities from subterranean cave lake in Wind Cave National Park, South Dakota, United States - WICALVC2017 | ecosystem: Environmental > Aquatic > Deep subsurface >...
ATAATAGATTGTGAAATAACAAAGCATCGCAATCATGCCCCAAAACGCCAGCAAATGATGCTTCTGACCTTGATGTTTCTTGGCAAGATACCAACTGTACATGAACAAAAGTGTAAACACCCACGCCATGATAGACGAAATGTCTGCCCCCATGGTTCCGTACGGGGACAAGAACCCGGGGGATTTTAAAAAATCAAGCATCAATGTCTCCTTCCTATATTTGTGGTGATTTTTTCGCAATCAGCACTGTATTGTGTTCTATCTCTTGAATCTCTCTAAACCCTGCATGGGTAAGCCATCTCCGAATCTCGCTGTCTTTAAAACATTGTCCATTTTGTGAATAGACCATCATGTGCATTGAGAAAATCGCGTTCCACCCGGGGGCATTGTCGTCTCCCAAAAACATATCTTTCACAATAATCGTGCCTGATAGATTTGTGGCCTCATACAATTTATGAAAAAGAGCCTGATTCTCATCGTAAGTTTGATAATGAAGAATATCGGACAAAAAAACAACGTCACACGGGTTGGGCAAAATATCTTTGTTAAAATCGCCGCCAGATAACGTAATTCGATCTTCCATTTTTTCCTTCTCAATGTTCTTGCGTGTGGTGGGTAAAGTTTGGGGAAGATCAAACAAAACCCCTGCAAGGTTTGGATACCGTTTGCAAAACGCAATCGAAAATGTCCCGGCCCCGCCGCCCACATCCAAAAAAGAACGATAGGCAGAAAGATCAATTTTTTCAGCCAAAGACGGGGCGATCCGTTGCCCCATCCGATTTAATACGTTGAGGGTCATCGCTCCTAAATCGGGTCTGTTCATAAAAAGATGCCCGGTCATTGTTGGATGTCCTGAACGAACAATATCTTCAAGCTTCCCCCACGCCGCCCACTCCGCGTCTTGCAACAACATCAATTCGCCCATGTAAAACGGCGAGGTTTTCACCAGAAATTCGGCCACCACAGCGGTGTTTGCGTAACGGTCATCATCACAGGTGATGACCCCAATCACAACCAAGGCCGAAAGCAGACGTTTTGTAAATGCGGGATCGGTCTTTAATAATTCAGACACCTCGTCACTAAATTTTGGGCCATCTGAGAGCGCGGTATAAAGATCAAGCTTGACAGAGACAAGGAATATCTTGGCGTCCCAATAATAACCAAGCTGAAACAGTGATGGAGCCGATATTTCCTTTCCCAATTACTTTGCCCGTCCTTCGTCAAACTCGTAATAATCAAAAAGGGTTTGAATTTCAGCCCGAGCAGAAAGCCCGCCTTCGGCTTTAAACCGATTGAGATGATCGGTGTAATCGTCGCGAAACCCTTTTTTCGTCATAAAGGCGTTCCACATCATGACATCGTTCTCATTGGGTTTTCGGCCATTTAAAAAACACCATGCCAGTATTTCGTCATCTGTTCCGCCTTTGCCAACTTGTTCACAAACAGACGCGTAAGAAACACCCAAGAAAATACAACTTTGCAAATCAAAAAGCCCGGTCCCCAAGTTGCTATGGTAAGCCGCAGGAAGTTCATCTGTCGCTTTTAACCGAATTTTATCAAGCATACGGGCAAAATAGACAATCCCAGCTACTTTATCGTATGCGCTACACGGATATTTCATTGGACTCATTGTCCCTCACTGTAAGGGAAAAAAAGACTGCTCACTCGGACAACACACGGGTCCTTGGGGTAAGGCATAATCTCGTAGGGATTGGTCGCAAAAAATGGAACGGCCATCGCCTGTACCACAGAAAGATCAGGCTGACCGCACTCCCCCCGAATAAAAAGGCGATACTGGCCAATGCCATCTTCCCGATCTACCATGAGAAACCACGCAATCTCTATTCCGCAAACCACACCCCTACGACTCTCTGGAAGAGATTCCCCTTCCCCCACTGGGTTTGCATCAGCGGTCGCTTTTAGATCCTCAATCTTCTGAAGATCTTCTGGCGTAAAGTTGAGTGTCCCTAATTTTGCAGACGCGTTTCGCATAGTGTGCATGAGAATAAAACATCTGTTTTAGAAATGCAACCGCGAAAAATTACCCTCAGCGATCAGGATTTTGGGTGCAAGATGAATTTGCAATTTCAAATTACGATTCCGTATACTGCGACCCATATATGGGTTACGATCTCATGATCTTAGGCGGAGGGCCTGGCGGATATACTGCCGCCATTCGCGCAGGCCAGTTGGGCATAAAAACCGCTCTGATCGAAAAAGAAGGGCTAGGCGGTGTCTGCCTGCACCATGGCTGTATCCCGTCCAAAGCGTTCCTAAAATCCGCAGAGGTTCTTTCCCTCATTCAGCACGCCGCAGAATTCGGAATAGAGGTAGGAGAGGTTCGGCCAAATTTTCCTGCCGTTGTGGCCCGCAGTGAAAAAATCATGAAACGTCTGCATCGGGGGTTGCTCCACCTGATGCAAAAAAATAAAGTGGATGTGTATACAGGCACAGGGCGGTTTCTATCACCCCGTGAGATTAAAATTTTTGGAGGTTCCGATGGCGGAAAAAAGATTGAGGCCGATAAAACGATCTTCGCAACGGGAAGTCATGTACGTCTTTGGCCCAACCTTAAAATAGACGGCGTACGCGTATTTACCTCAGATGAGGCATTAAAACAAACCTCCCTACCACGCTCCATTGTGATTATCGGGGGCGGCGCAGTAGGCGTAGAATTAGCCTATTTTTATGCGGTATTTGGGGTGATGGTGACGATCATAGAAATCGCTCCAGCCATTCTCCCGATGGAGGATCGTGAGATCTCGATTCTCCTGAAACGCAGTCTTGAGAAAAAAGGGATTACCGTGCTCACCAGTGCCCGTATTCAGTCTATAGAAGACAACGGGGATCATTTTATTTTTAATTTAGACGGGGTGTCCAAAGAGATCCGTGTAGAGGCCGTGCTTGTGGCCATTGGCCGAGAACCCAATACAGAAGGGCTTGATCTTGATAAAACAGGTGTCACCATAGATGCAAAAAGCCATGCGATTGTCATTGATGAGAAAATGCAGACCTCTCAGACTGACCTGTTTGCGATTGGAGACGTGACCACGCGTCCCGCGTTGGCGCATGGGGCAATGGCGCAAGGAGTTTATGTTGCGGAAACGATTGCGGGGATTGAACGAAATCCGATTGATCCGTTGAACATTCCCAATGCGATTTATTGTCAGCCGGAAGTCGCATCCGTGGGACTGACCGAAGAAGCCGCCAAATCAGCCGGCATTCATATTAAAATTTCAAAATTTTCATTGGCTGGTAATGCTCGGGCGATTACGCTCAATGAACCTGAAGGATTTGTAAAGATCATCGCCGACCATTATGGTCATATCTTGGGCGCGCATCTCATCGGCCCTAATGTAACCGAACTGATTGGGGAGATTATATTGGCAAAAAACCTGCGCGGAAGGGCGTTAGACCTCAAGCGCACCATTCATCCGCATCCAACACTTTCAGAGGCAATTATGGAGGCAGGGGGGGCACTCTTTGGTCAGGCGATCCACGTCTAAAGCCTATCGCAAAATTTGCAGAACAAACATCATTGACATACGTTACAAAAAATCGGTATTATCCCGTCCGTCGTCTGTAACGGTAGCCATTTTAAGCGTTTCGTCAATTTAATAATTCATGAAAGGGAAATGAAAATGGGGAAACAAATATTTTATATGTTTTTTATTTTGTTCGGTATTGTGTTGTTAGCGAATACGCAAGCCGTTGCCGCTGATAACCGGTGGTATATTACGCCCGGGGTCTCTCATATTGTCGTTGATGGATACCGTCAGGCAGACAACAGTTTGGGATTTCAAATCGGAATTGGCAAGCCAATTACTGAATCGTTCAATCTGGAGTTAAACTTTGTGGGAGACACACTTGATCCGGAAGCTCCGCCACCAGAATTTAAACAAAAGGGAGTCCTTATAGATGGACTTCACTTTTTCTCACGTCACCCAAAATTTTCAACGTATGGGGTGGCCGGCGGAGGGATGCTAGAAACAGAATATAACAACGTAAAAGAAACCAGTCCTACAATTAATGTCGGTGCGGGTATTATGAGCCGTTTGTGGAAGGATCGTCTAGGGTTTAGGAGCGACATTCGTTACCGTCTTGATGAAGACGATAATTTGGGGAAAATCCACTTCAATGATTGGTTACTCAACGTCAATCTCGTTCTGCCGTTGGGGGCCTCGACTCCTGTTGTAAAAGATGGTGACAAAGACGGTATTGTTGATGCTCAAGATATGTGTCCCTCTACCCCAATGGGTGAGCCGGTGAATGAAAGCGGTTGTCCACGAGACAGCGATCGCGATGGCGTTCCTGATCCTAAAGATATGTGTCCTGGGACGCCTAACGGCACCATGGTGGATGCAAAAGGGTGCGTGGTGCCTCCTCCTGCCCCAGAAAAATCAGTTGCCCCAACACCACCCCCTGTTGTAAAAGACAGCGATGGCGATGGTGTGTTAGACAGCAAAGACAGTTGTCCCAACACACCCATTGGAACAGCAATAGATGTAAAAGGCTGTGCATTGCCACCACCCCCTCCTATTGTAAAAGAACGCGATAGCGATGGGGATGGTGTTTTGGATAAAAACGACACCTGTCCCGCCACCCCAGCGGGTGTGATGGTCAATAAAAATGGCTGTCCGCTTGATGGTGATGGAGACAGCATTGCCGATTATCTTGACAAATGTCCTGCCTCTCCAGCCGGTGAAAAGGTAGATGAGACGGGTTGCAAAATTGCTGAGGTAATTGTATTAAAAGGGGTGAATTTCGCAACAAATTCAGATGCTTTTGCGCCGGGGACGGAAGAACAACTCAATGTTGTTGCTCAGACGTTGCGGCGGTACCCCGACATGGTTGTTGAGGTTGCAGGGTATACAGATAGTTCAGGTAAGGCCGATAAAAATAAGGCCCTATCACAAAAACGCGCAGATGCCGTAGCCAACTATTTGGCATCAAAAGGCGCCAATTCTGCAAATCTCAAGGCCAAGGGATATGGGATTGAGAATCCTATTGGGGATAACAATACCCCAGATGGAAAGTCGCTCAATCGCCGGGTTGAGTTGCATATTCTCAGCCAGTTGTTACTGATACGCTAATATCGTCAAGGTAGGGTGCCTCAAGAGGCTTCTCTCTTTTGGGGCACCCTACAATAAAACTTTCATTTCCTTCCTCAAAAAGTTGCAGATTTAAAAAAGAGAAAGATATTTTACAATGATCACGTTACCGGTTATCCCGCATGGCACGTTGCCCTCGCAAAAATTGCATCTGTCAAGACATTATCTGACTGCGCCTCAAACCAGAACAGAGCGGCTTCCTGCCTGGTTTAAGATCAGCCCAAAAACAGGGCCTCACTATTTAAAAATTCGCCGTCTTGTAAACGAGCAAAATCTTCATACTGTTTGTGAAGAGGCCCAATGTCCAAACCGATGGGAGTGTTGGAACGCAGGAACGGCCACCTTTATGATACTGGGCGATATCTGCACACGAAGCTGTGGATTCTGTTCGGTAACGTTTGGAAAACCAGACCCGTTAGATCATGAAGAACCGTTGCGTCTTGCCGAGGCGATTGCCACAATGGGCATTAAACATGCCGTCATTACATCGGTCAATCGCGATGAGATTGAAGATGGCGGGGCTGAAATCTTTGCAGAGGCGATTCTAAAAATAAGGGAGAAAAGTCCTGATTGCACAGTAGAACTTTTAATACCAGATTTTCAGGGAAAGCGAACGTCCCTGAATATTGTCTTATCGGCAAAACCTGATATTGTAGGACACAACATTGAAACCGTTCCCCGACTCTATAAAGATGTGCGGCCACAAGCAAAATATTTTCGATCACTGCAAATTTTATCATGGATCAAACAGGTAGGGATTATCACAAAAACCGGCATGATGGTTGGATTGGGCGAATCAATGGATGAGGTTTTCTCTGTAATCGGTGATTTAGTAGAGGTTGGCTGTGATATACTGACGGTCGGGCAGTATCTGCAACCGACGGCAAAACACCTGCCTGTGCATAGATTTGTGCACCCAGATGCGTTTTTACTGATCAAAGAAAAAGGGGAGGCCATGGGGTTGCATCATATTGAATCTGGCCCATTGGTTCGGAGTTCTTACCATGCCGAAAGGCAGTTACAGGGGGTGGCGATATGAAGAAATTTTTATTTGCGTTTGTGATTGTTTTTTGCGTTTTAGGATCCGCTGGAATATCATCGTTTGCAGAAAATCCTATACCTGCCCCGGAGTTTGAATTTCAATCCCTTTCTGGAGAAGTTATTTCAAAAAAATCTCTGTCTGGAAAACCTGTATTGCTGATGTTTTGGGCCTCATGGTGCGGGGTTTGCCAAAAAGAGCTTCCTAAATTAAAGGCCATTTATGAAGGAAATAAAGAGAAGGCACTAAACATTCTCGCTGTTGGCGTGCACGATAAACAATCAAACATTATTAACTATGTTGCAAATCACACAGAGACGTTTACTTTTCCCGTTGCTTTTGACGCCCTGAACAATGCCCCCGAGAGTTTTGGAATTCGAGGCGTGCCAAAATTTGTTCTGCTTGATAAAAACGGCGACATTGTCCTGATTCATACAGGCGGCGGCTTCGCGCAAAACACAGCACTCATGAAGTTTATAAAGGCATTATAAAGCGGAATTCGAAAATCTTATTCCACTTTAAAAGAAAGCACCTGCCCATTTCCAGCCCGATTCCATATAACACGAATTGTTTTACGCGTGTTCTGAATAGCACCGCGAGACTCTATGGAGTAAATATTGCTCCCCACGGTAAAGTGGTGTCCAATGATATTGTTTTTATTGGCCGATCCTAGGAGTGGCGAACCAGTAAATTTACTCACTAAATCGTATGGAGCACCTTCTACAAGTTTCTTTGCGGTGGATTCGTCTATTGCGATAGGATCAATACTCTGTAAGACAATAGCATTCGCCGTATTAACATTGATCTTTCCATCCAGTGTGCTCACCGTCAGATAAGGCGATATTTTTTCATAGACCTCTTTTGTGATTCCTTTGATGTAAAGCAGTTCCTCAAGAGTAGCAAGATGCCCATTCTTAGCAGAGTATGGAAATTCTAACGCCTGATAGGTTTCATCCTCCGCCCCGTTGCTTGATATTGTTGTTGTGTTCTGATCTCTCCAATCAATAATCGCATCCACAAGGGTGGGATCAACAGAAACAAGCCTAAACAGGTTTTCCAATTGTGTTTTCTTAAATAAAATCGGAACACCCTGTGCATCCAGCATTGTATTGATATTGAATTTTCCAGCTTCATCAGTAATCTTGCCTGAGACTTCCCCATCTCCAATCGAAAAAGGCGGTATCGTGCTGGCCCATATCTCACCCAAATGATCGACTGTACCGGCCGTTCTCAAGTCCTCTTCTAAAAATCCCTTTCCCGCGGTAACCCCAGACAGGGCAAGATAATAAGCAGAAAGATCGTCTCTAAAATTTTGGGCGGCACGTAGATCAGCGCGAGACTGAAAATCTATTTCAAAGATAATGACGGTAAGCAGGAGAACAACAAGCAGAGTAATGACTAGCACAAAACCACTCTCTTGGCGGATTTTTGGATCCGCCTGAGACGGTCGCCTACATTTTTTCGTAAGAAGAGACGACAAAGGTGATATCCAGCGTTTTTGGTCCCGAAGAACGGGTTCTCAAATCCAGCCGTTTGACCCTTAGAAAATAAGGGGAATGTTCAATCGCATCTATCAATGGAACAATCCGATCAAGAGAAATCCCTTCTAACTTAACCTCAACGGGAATCTCCTGATAAGACTTTTGCGCGATGGCTGGAACAGAACGAATATACGCTATATTCTGACGAACATCCGTTTTCTTTGCAATTTCTTCAAGATATGATAACGGCGAGAACTGGTTTCTTTGAGGCAAACGCGCCTCCACCAATTTAATCTGACTAGAGAGAAAGTGATACTCCTCTTCAAGACGTTTAAACTGCTTGAGATCCTGTCCTTTCTTCGGAATCATCTGAGAGAGATAGGCTTTTCGCTCTGTAATGGGGCTGATTAAAAAAACAAATAAGAAAATGAATAGCGCAGAAACGCCCCCAACAAACAAAAAAATCTTCTCACGGGGGGCAAGTTTTGCTAGGAAAAGGTTCATATTATTTGAGACCTTGCCAAAGACTCACACAAAATTTGGAAGATACAATAATATCTGTAATATCTGTTATTCACAAAATGAGACACTAGGCCGCGACAGAAGTGCTCACTTTTTTTCTAGGTTTTTTCACGGCAACTTTCGGAGCAGTCTTCTTCTTAACAGTTTTCTCTGGAACAGTCTTGCCCTTCACAGTCACTTCAGTTACTTTTTCTTCCGTCTTTTTATCTGGGCTTTCAGGATCAGGCGCAACAGCAGTTCTTTTTGTTAATTCAACGATTACCATCGGCGCCCCATCACCATAGCGGATACGGGTTTTAATAAGACGGGTATACCCGCCCTGTATCGCTGTAAACAAAGGTGCAACATGAGAAAAAAGACGAGAAACAACTTTTGGGTCCAGAAGATAAGCCGCAACCTGCCTTCTTGAAGATAGGTCACCGTGCTTACCCAGTGTCACCATTTTGTCAGCAATGGCACGTATCTCTTTTCCCTTCGCCTCGGTCGTTTCAATACGTTCATGTCGCAACAACGAAGTCACAAGATTTCTAAAAAGTGCCCTTCGATGTGAACTATTACGGCCTAATTGTCGCCCGGCTTTGCGATGTCTCATCGTTTTATTCTTCGGATTCTTCTATTGCTATAGGTGTAGGCGTTGGAACAAACCCTTCCAATTTCATTCCAAAAGAAAGCCCCATTGAAGTAAGCATATCTTTGATTTCATTTAATGATTTTACACCAAAATTTTTGGTGTCCATCATCTCATTTTCTGTTTTTTGAACCAATTCAAGCATGGATTGAATACCCGCATTTTTTAGACAATTTGTGGCACGAACCGATAACTCAAGCTCACTCACATGTTTTGATAGATACTTGTTTAGGGCACCCTCAGCACTATTTATCTGCGACTCTTCTTCAATCTCTTCAAAGTTAATAAAGATGGTCAAATGATCTTTTAATATCTTGCCGGCAAAACCCAACGCATCTTCAGGCCGAACAGATCCGTCGGTTGTGATTTCCAAAGTCAATTTATCGTAGTCTGATCTTCTGCCTACACGCGCATTTTCAACACTCAAACTTACTTTTTGAATCGGCGTAAAAATAGCATCAATCGGAATCACCCCAATCGCCATCCCCTCCTCTTTATTACGTTCCGCAGGCAGATACCCGCGACCAATATTGACCGTCATCTCCATATCCAAATCAGCATCCTTATCGAGCGTCGCAATCAATAAGTCAGGTGTTAAAATTTCTATGTCAGATGAATGCACAATATCTTTTGCAAAGAGATCGCCTGCACCCTTTTTCGAAAGCCTCATCGTCTGAGACTTCTCAGAGTGCATTTTGAGTCGCAGTTGCTTGATATTTAAAATGAGGTCAGTAACATCTTCCTTCATGCCTGCAACCGTTGAAAATTCGTGCTGAACGCCTTCAATTTTAATAGAAGTAACCGCCGCACCCGCAATAGAAGAAAGCAAAACACGTCTCAAAGAATTTCCAATCGTGGTTCCAAAACCCCTCTCAAACGGCTCCGCAAAAAACTTACCGTACGTCTTTGTTAATGTCTCGCGCTCTGCCTCTACCTTTGCCGGAATCTGAAAATCTTTTGTTCTAATGATCATAAAAAAACCCTTATGCAGTTACCTTTTAAAACGTTGCGCTTTTGGTACCTTCTTTGGGTACCTTAATTCCCACCTATCTGGAATACAGCTCGACAACCAATTGCTCATTGACTGGAAGCGCAATCACCTCTTTCGTGGGACGACTCTTGACCGTTGCCTTAAACAACCCTGACTCAACATCCAACCAATCTGGAATACCACGCGCTTCTACCCGATCCATCGCCTCTTTTACAGGAATAAGCGCCTTGCTCCCCTCTCGCACCTCAATAAAATCATTTAACCCAAGCTGACTAGAGGGAATATTGACTGCATTTCCATTCACTTTAAAATGATTTTGACGAACAAGCATTCTGGCCTGTGACCGAGAAACAGCAAACCCAGCACGATAAACGATGTTGTCTAAACGAGACTCTAACAGCACAAGCAGTGCCTGTCCCGTTACATCTTTCTGTTTTTCAGCTTTGAAAAAATAATTTCTAAATTGCCCTTCCATCAACCCATATATTCGTTTTAGCTTCTGCTTTTCCCGAAGTTGAAGCGAATACTCGGTTAAACGAGGCCGGGCCGCGCCGTGTTGTCCCGGAACAGAAGCCCTGCGATCCACAGCACATTTTTCTGTGAAACAGCGAGCACCTTTTAAAAAAAGTTTAACCCCTTCTCTTCGACACAGCCTACAAACAGCACCCGTATAGCGACCCAAGTTATTTCCTTATCTACGTATCTCTAAACCCGTCTGCGTTTAGCAGGACGGCATCCATTATGTGGCATTGGTGTCACATCTTTAATTAAATTGACTTTCAGACCAGAAGCCTGCAATCCACGGATCGCAGAATCCCGCCCTGCCCCCGGCCCTTTAATAAGCACATCAACCGTACGCATCCCGCTTTCAGAAGCCTTTTTGGCAACCGTTTCAGCGGCACGCTGTGCGGCAAAAGGAGTATTTTTGCGCGAGCCTTTAAATCCCTGACTTCCAGCCGTCGCCCAAACAACAACATTTCCCGTCATGTCTGTAATGCTAATGACAGTGTTGTTAAATGAGGTCTGGATATGGGCAATCCCGGCAGGGATATTCTTCTTCTCTTTTTTCTTAACGCCTTTTTTCATCTGCAAAGTCCGAATACTATCACAACACATTTGACATAAGCAACAAAGAAAATAATTTTTATTTTCATCCAAAATCCGTGACAGGATTTTTGCAAGCGTGCGGCACAAAAACAAAATGCAGGAGTAAAACAATGATCGCATATAAAGGATATATCGGCATCGTACAATTTGATGCAGACGCCCATCTTTTTCATGGTGATGTGGTCAATACAAGGGACGTGATTACGTTTCCCCAAAATTCATTCTGAACTCGGCAGAATTTGGGTTGCTTTGCAAGCATAATTCCTCTAATATGGGCGAATGTCTAAATAACAGGGAGAGGTGGCCGAGCGGCTGAAGGCATCGGTTTGCTAAACCGACATAGGGGTAACACTCTATCCAGGGTTCAAATCCCTGCCTCTCCGCCCATTCATTTTCATATTATCCTATCTAATGGAGCTAATGGAGCATTATGATTGATTTTACATTTACAGAAGAGCAAACCATGCTTCGCGAGATGGTTCATAAATTTGCCGAAAATGAGGTCAAGCCGTTTGCCCGTCAAATTGATAAAGAACAAAATGTAGATCTCGTAAAAACTATTTTTAAAAAAGGCGCCACGTTGGGATTATGCGGCATTCCCTTTCCCGCAACTTACGGCGGGTCAGAGATGGGCGAGATTGGTTATTGTATCTTATTAGAAGAACTTTCACACGCCTGCGCCGCAACCACAATCACCTACGGGGCGCATATTGGGCTTGCAGGTATGTCCATTTTTATTGGGGGCACGGAAGGACAAAAACAAAAATATCTAACCGCATTGGCCACAGGAGAAAAAATTGGGGCGTATGCGTTGACAGAACCGGGCGCAGGATCCGATGCGGCGAACTTACAACTGACCGCGCGTCCCGATGGAGATCATTTTATCCTTAACGGAACAAAGCTTTGGATTACCAATGGTGATATTGCGGACATTGTGGTCGTCTATACCTTGACCGACCCTAATCTCAAGGCGCGCGGCGGTATTACTGCGTTTATTGTGGAGACCAACACGAAAGGCTTTTCAGCCAACCGCATTCATGACAAGATGGGACTTCGCGGATCATCTACTGCAGAGCTTGTTTTTCAGGATGTTCGGGTGCCCAAAGAAAATCTGCTCGGTGAACTGGGGCGCGGATTTCAGATTGCCATGCTGACACTGGACGAATCAAGGCTTTCGCTCGCGGCAGGCTGTCTTGGAGCGGCCAAGGAGATGATTTCCATGTCGGTTGATTTTGCCAAAAAGCGCGTGGCCTTTGGACAACCGATTGCCTCGTTTCAGGCGATTCAGTTTATGATTGCCGATATGGCGTCCGAAGTCTATCAGATGGAGTCGCTTGTCTACCGAACGGCGTGGCTGTTTGATCAAGGGAAGAAAATCGCGCGAGAAGGGGCGATTTGTAAGATGTTTTGCTCTGAGGCGTTGGATAGAATCGTGGATAAGGCCGTTCAAATTCATGGAGGAAACGGCTTTATGGGCGAGCATCCCGTTGAAAGATATTATCGTGATTCTCGCATCAACCGCATTTTTGAAGGCACAAACGAAATTCAGCGGATTGTCATTGCAGAAGAGGTTTTTAAAAAGGGAGGCTATTAGCAAGGATGAATATTGCCGTTTGTGTCAAACAGGTACCCGCAACCGATGCCCGTATTAAGCTTACCGCGCATCAAGATGATATTGACCGAACCGATATCTCTTATGTCGTTAATCCTTACGATGAATTTGGCGTTGAAGAAGGATTAAAAATAAAAGAGCGATTAAAGACAGGCACGGTCACCGTCATCACCATCGGGCCTGAAAAAGCCGCGGAAGTCTTGCGAAGCTGTCTTGCACTGGGAGCCGATCAGGCCATTCATCTGAAAGACCCCGCGTTGGCGGGTGGCGATGCTTATTCAACGGCTTTGGTATTGTCAGCCGCGCTGAAAAAGGGGAACTACGACATTATTTTTTTTGGAAAACATGCCGTTGACAGTGATAACGGCGCCGTCGCAATTCACGTTGCAGAATTTTTGGGGATGCCCCATGTCGGTGTCATCAATCAGTTAACCCTCTATCCTGAAGAGAAACGGGCGGTTGTCAATCGGCAGATTGAGGGCGCCATTGAGGTTGTTGCTACGCCTCTGCCCGCTATTTTTACCTGTCAGAAAGGCCTGAATGAACCGCGCTATGCCACCTTGGCTGGCATTATAAAGGCCAAACAAAAAACACTCACCGTGCTGACGTTAGAGGAGTTGGGCCTCACGGAATTTCAAGTCGGGATAAAGGGGGCAAAACTTGTTGTGGAGCGGTTAGAGCCTCCGCCCATTCGCAAGGCCGGCATGATTCTTGAGGGAGATGTTGATTCGGCTGTGAAAGAATTGGTTCGGCTTCTTCATGAAGAGGCAAAAATTATATAGGAATTACACCCCGTGACAGAAACCGCTTCTATAACAAAAAACGTTATTCCCCAATCTAATAAGAGGGCATTGGTCTTGGTAGGAGGAGGTATCCCAGGCTGGATGTATGAGATTGGGTGCCTCACCGCACTGGATGATTTTTTCGACGGGTTTTCAGTGAATCAGTTTGATATATTTGTCGGCACCAGCGCAGGGGCCGCAGTCGCGGCGATGCTGGCAAATGGAATCAAACCCAGAGAGATCTACGAAGATATTAAATCTGGAGACAAAAAATCGCCTGCGAACTTTGCGCGAAAGGATATTTACAGTTTTGGGTATCAGGAAACTTTTAGCATGTTTAAAAAGTTTTTCCGATCCTTATTCGAGATTGCAAAATACTATTACAAATCAAAAAGACCTTTTTCGATTCTCGAAACACTGGAGATGTTGCAGGAGGCACTTCCCTCTGGCATCTTTACCCTTAAAAATTTAGATATATTTTTGGCCGGCATTTTTAATCAAGACGGGTATACAAACGATTTCCGAAAATTAAAAAAAGAGCTTTATATCCCTGCGGTCAATTTAGACACGGGGCGATACGATGTCTTTGGAGAATCAGGCCCAGAGGCCTTTGATGCCGTTCCGATTTCAACTGCGGCTGTGGCTTCGTCTGCAATTCCGATTATTTTTCAGCCGGTATCTGTCAATGGCAGTGATTATATTGACGGCGGCGTGGGACGTGTGGCGTATATGGATATTGCCATGAACCATGGGGCGGACTTGATGTGGGTCATCAACCCAATTCAGTATATTACGAATGATCGCAGGAAGGTCTGCTTGCCCTCGCTCATACGAAAATATCCTACGATCAAAGAAAAAGGGGTCTCATTCATTTACGATCAGGCCCTGCGAATCAATACGGCCACCAGGATTTATCTTGCGATCAAACGGTATCGTTCAGAACACCCGCAAAAACATTTTGTGCTCATGCAACCGGATCCGTCAGAAACAATGTTGTTTTCACATCATCCGGTGAGCTTCGATTCAAAAATAGATATCTTAAAATACGGCTATCGTTCAACAATGGAAAAGTTGAAAAAGGATTTTGATTATTATCAGGCTTGTTTAAGTCCATATAATATCAAAGGGCGTTTGGATCATTTTAAAGAACCGTGATGGAGAGAGAATGAATGTCGTTTTGGTTTTTGCAGAGCAACGAGAAGGAACCTTAAAGCGCGTTTCACTGGAGGCGTTGAGTGAGGCGCGCAGGCTTTATCCGACTGGGGAGATTTGTGCGGTCTTGATTGGGGATCAGATTGCGTCTCTTACCAGCGCATTATCAGCCTGTGGCGCCAATCGGATTTATCTTGTAGAAGATGCATCGCTCCACTACTATTCTTCGGAACGGTACGCCGCCATTATTACAGAGCTTTCAGTTAAAATAAATCCCTGCTTGATTTTAATGGGGGCAACCGCGATGGGAAAGGATTTAGGCCCGAAAGTCGCGGCGCAGATTCATGCGCCGTTTGCCCAAGACTGTACGGCTTTGGAAGTGACCGCAGAAAACGGTCTTCTTGCCACGCGCCCCATTTACGGCGGGAAAATTATGATGAAGGTGCGTATGGCGATTGGGGAGTCGTGTTTAGTGGCAACGGTTCGCGCCAATGTTTTTAGGGTTGAATCTGCACAAACATCAATAAATACCGTTATTGAACGGCTTGTTGCATCTTTGCAAAATGAGACAAAGCCTTCTGCAAAGGTAACGGAAATCGTTGTTGCGCAAAGCTCGAAAATAGAGCTGACCGAGGCGCAGATTATTGTTTCAGGGGGAAGAGGATTGAAGGAGCCGTCAAACTTTAAGTTGATAGAAGATTTGGCAGAAGCGCTAGGCGCGGCAGTGGGTGCAAGTCGCGCGGCGGTGGATGCAGGCTGGAAGCCGCATTCCTACCAAGTGGGGCTGACAGGAAAGACCGTGTCTCCTATGCTTTACATTGCCTGCGGTATTTCGGGGGCGATACAGCACCAAGCCGGGATGTCATCATCAAAGTGCATCGTTGTGATCAACAAAGACGCAAATGCCCCGATGTTCAAAATCGCAAGCTACGGGATTGTCGGCGACCTTTTTGAAATTCTCCCGCGGCTCATTCGTGAGATTAAAAAAATTCGTTTGGGTCAGTAGGGACGCGGTACGCCGCGTCCCTACATAAAAAATATTCCGCTTACTTCTTAACCCCAAAGATTGCGTCTTTGGCGGCCTTTGATACTCTAAACTTAATCACCTTTTTGGCCGCAATTTTAATCGCCGCACCTGTTTGAGGATTGCGGCCCATACGCGCCTTTCGATTTGAAAGAACCAGTTTCCCTAAACCCGGAAGCGTGAATGTATTCTTCGCCTCTTTATAGGCAAGCTCTGCCAAATCGTTTAAAATTTGAGTTGCAAGTTTCTTGGATATCTCTGCTTTTTCTGCGACCTTTTCTGTAATCTGTGACTTCGTTAACGGCTTTCCCATTTCATTAATCTCCTCAATATAGTTTTTAATGTTTTGTAGTCTTGCACTACGCCTCGCACGGGAGACAAAGTACACTATTTTTATAAAAGGGTCAAGCAAAATAAAAATATTGTAGTGCCAAAGTAACTTTCTTTAAACCAAATATTTTCTTGCCGTACCATGATTTCGTCTTGTACAATGACGACATGGATGCAACAGGTCAAACACAAACAAATAAGCGCACCTCGTCTGGCGGGGTTCTTTATAGAATGAACGGGGCGTGCCAGAGAGAGTATCAAGTGGTGCTGATTTCGCATTTGACTCAGAGAGGCACAGCGATCTGGTGTCTTCCTAAAGGCACCGTAGAGGCCGGGGAGACACTGCCAGAAACAGCCGTGCGGGAGGTGCGCGAAGAGACTGGGATCTCGGGCAAAATACTCGAAAAACTGGGTGAAATTCAATATGAGTTTTATTCAAAATACGAGAAAGGTAAAATCTTTAAAACAGTGCATTTTTATTTATTAGAATATCTCGAAGGGAATGAAGCCGACCATGATGATGAGGCCGATGAAGTCCGCTGGTTTTCCATTGCTGAAGCAGAGAAATACCTAACACATCCCAATGAACTTGCGATGCTCCAAAAAGCGGCCTACGTTCTCAATGAGATTGTTGTTTCGCCGCCCACCAATTTAGCCCAGACCCCAAATCAACTTTAAGCGGGACGGAGAGCGGCAATGCTGCTTCCATCAACAGGGATATTTTTTCCTGCATCAAAAAAATCTCTCCTTCGGGCACTTCAAAAAGGAGTTCGTCATGTACCTGCAAAATCATTCGGCTTTTCACCCCGTGCGTTTTCATCCATTTGAAAATGGCAATCATGGCCAATTTTATAATATCGGCGGCTGATCCCTGAATGGGGGTGTTGACCGCAAGCCGCTCTCCCACCTCTCGCACTTTTTTATTGTTACTCATCAGTTCTGGAATATCCCGTCTACGGTTCAACAAGGTGGTGACAAATCCTACCTCTTTTGCCTCTTGTATCGTCTTTTCAATAAATTGTTGCACCCCATGGTAATGCGCGAAATAAAGATCAATATACCGTTTGGCCTCTTTTTGTGGAATGGCTAATTGCGCCGCAAGCCCAAACGGACTGATGCCATAAACAATTCCAAAATTAACCGTCTTGCCGACCCTTCGCATCTCTTTTGTAATCACTTCTTTGGGAAGGGAAAAAATCTCGGACGCCGTTTTAAGATGGATGTCTTCACCCGTTTTAAAAGCATTGACGAGCGCTAAGTCTTGCGACAGATGCGCCAGAATGCGAAGCTCGATTTGATTATAATCGGCCGTGAGCAGCAAAGACCCATCCTCAACGATAAAGGCCTGACGAATTCTCTGTCCCCACTCCCCCACAACCGGAATGTTTTGAAGGTTTGGATCCGCAGAAGAAAGACGCCCCGTTGCGGCAATAGTCTGATTTAATCTTGTATGAACGCGATGGGAATGATCAGAGAGCATTGGCAGGACATCCACATACGTTGATTTTAATTTTACCCCGTGACGATAATTGAGTATCTCTGCAGGCAGTTCGTGTGAAACGGAAAGATGCGTTAAAACCTCTTCGTCTGTGGAGAAGCCTGTCTTGGTCTTACGCAACGGCTGAAGATGCAGTTCGTCAAAAAGAATTTGCCCCAACTGCTTGGGGGAATTGATATTAAATTCTCTGCCTGCAAGCGCGTAAATTTTCTTTGTTAATTCGGAAAGCGTTATTGCAAGATCAGATGACATACGTTGCAACATGCGCACATCAATTTTAACCCCCGCCTGTTCCATATCCGACAGGACTGCGATTAAAGGCATCTCAATGTCGAAAAAAAGTGAGAATAGCCCCTTTTTAGAAAGAAGCGCAGTGAGATGTTTTTTGAAATCAATCAGTGTTCTGCCCTCTGCAATCGTCTGAAAAGAGCGATCCCGTCTTGTGGGATTTAAAAGGTAATCCGCAATCATGGTGTCAAAAAACGGCCCCGCAAACACAACATCCTGTTTGCTCAAAAGAGGTATCATCGCTTTAATATCGTGGCCCACCTTACAGATTTGATCAGACTCTAGAACCGCTTTAAGTTGCGGAGATATTGTGTCAGAGAATTCCATGTTCGCAGGAGATGTCGTAAGCGCGACCATCGGAAGCGGTATTCCCTCAGGTGGCGTTCCGCCCATTTCTTTGAGAAGGGATGAAAATTCCAGTTCCTCCAAAAGGGGAATCAGCAGATCCTTATTGGGCGGGGCAACCTGATAAGTTTCAAGATTAAAATCAATCGGACAATCGGTATCAATTGTGGCAAGCATTTTACTCATGCGTGCCATTTCTTTTTCTTGTTCCAGAGACGCTTTTAATTTGGGCCGTTTGATCTGATCTAAGTTTGACAATAGATTTTCGATGGTTCCCCATTGACCAATCAGATCAATGGCAGTTTTTTCGCCAATACCAGAGACGCCCGGAATATTATCAGCAGTATCTCCCATGAGACCCATAATCTCAACCAACTGGGAAGGCGCACTCTGAAATCGCGCGCGTATTTCCGCTTCTGTAAAGCGTTTTTCTTTCATCGTGTCGTAAATCGTAATCTGCGGGGAGATCAGTTGAAACATATCTTTGTCGCCACTGACAATCGTTACAGACATCCCTTCTGCCGCTCCTTTTTTTGCGAGGGTTCCAATAAGGTCATCTGCTTCATATCCGTTGCGAAAAATCGAGAAAATCCCATAAGCATTTACAGCACGGTGAATATACGGAATTTGCGCCGCCAGCGGGTCGGGCATGGAGGGTCTGTGCGCTTTGTATTCTTTGTATGCCGCGTGACGAAATGTTGGGCCTTGGGTGTCAAACGCAATCGCCAAATAATCAGGCTTTTCATCATGCACGATCTTCATGATCATTTTGATAAAGCCGTAGACTGCGTTTGTGGGAAGCCCAGCAGAGTTTGAGAGTTCGCGAATACCGAAATAAGCCCGAAAGATATACGAGCTCCCGTCAATGATATAAAATGATTTCACAGGGCTAAAACAGTTTTTGGATCATCCATCCGGCCATAAAGATGGCCATGCCTGTGCCTGTAAATGAGAACATAAAGTTCATGCTCGCCTCTTGCACAATCGAGACGACCCACGCGTGAAGGATAAGGAGTAACCCTGTGGCCTGAACCGTTCTGCCAATATAATAAGGGGCTTTTCCCATTAACTTCCTCCTACGGCCTCCGCGCGACAACTTGCGCATACAATGAGAAATCCGTCCCCTGTTTGTATGGCGTGAGTCGGCTCATCATCCACACTGCAAAGATCGCAGGGATGCGGATTTTTCAAAGGCTCCTGCGTGATATTTTCAGGTTCATAAGGCACAGCATTCTCCCGCTATAACTTGTGAGATTTTAGTTCTGCACGCATGGTAGCACGGCATTGACAATGAATCAACTCTTGCATAAACAAATTAAGATGATATATCCTCGTCGTCTGTGATGTTTTAGTGAGGAGTTCATTATGAAAATTCAGATCAATCCCTATAGGGTGGGGTGTCTTTTTTTGGTCTCTCTTGTCTTCTCCGGTTGCCAGACCGTGCAAACCACACGCGGCGGCGCAGTCGGTGTTGATCGAATGCAGAAGATGTCTGTCTTTACACCAAGCCCGGCGCAAGTTAACGAGATCGCGACAAAACAATACTTACAGATTGCTCAGACGGCGCAAAAAGCGGGCACGCTCAATCGCGATTTGGCGCAAACAAAACGCGTTCAGGGGATTGCCAAGCGGCTGATCCCCCATACAGTTGTGTTTCGCGATGATGCGTTAAGTTGGAAGTGGGAGGTCAATGTCCTCACTTCAAAGGAGGTCAACGCGTGGTGTATGCCCGGCGGTAAAATTGCTGTTTATACTGGCATCATTGAGCAGTTAAAGATTACCGATGATGAATTTGCGGCTGTCATGGGACACGAGATTGCGCATGCGTTGAGAGAACATGCGCGTGAGGGAATGGGTCGCCAACAGGCCACCGCATTGGGTACAGAAATCGGATCAAGTCTGCTGAAGCAGATGACCGGCATTGACTTGGGCAAGCTTGGCAATACCTTCGCGCAAGCCATGTTTGTGCTTCCCAACGGTCGCGAAAACGAGCAGGAGTCTGACCGTATCGGCGTTGAGCTTGCCGCGCGAGCAGGTTATGATCCGAGGGCCAGTGTCTCTCTATGGCAAAAAATGGCTGGGGGCGGGGCACAGCCACCGGAATGGCTATCAACGCATCCTTCCCATGAGACGCGCATCCGCGACCTTACGGACTATTCGCAACGGGTGTTGCCACTGTACGAAAAGGCCAAGAAATAATTGTGCGTTAATTCCCCGTCGCGCAGAGCATCGCATAGATTCTCAATACATCTTCTCGCACCTCGTGAAGCGGTTTGCGATTGTCAATGATCTCGTTTGCAAATCCGTGTTTTTCATCTAACGACATTTGCGTGCCGATTCGGATTTCCGCGCTTTCTCGTGAAAGGCCGTCTCGTTCACAAAGCCGTTTAATTTGGGTCTCTTTATCTACATAGACTAAAATGACCATATCCACCTTCTTATGGGCTCTTGTCTCAATAAGAAGGGGGGCATCAAAAACAATGACGGCGTGCGGATTCATGCCACCAATCGTACTTCTCTCTTGTTCCGCCGCTTCAAACACAAAAGGATGAATAATTTTATTTAAAGCCAGTAGTCTTTTGGGGTCACGGAAGACAATATTTCCTAGCTTGCTCCGATCAATCTCTCCGTCCTCTCCTAAAATATGAATACCAAATACGTTTAGTACCGAACGGTACGCGGGACCTCCTTTTTTAAGAAGATCGTGCGCAATCGTATCCGCATCCACGATAAACGCCCCTGCCTCCTTTAGAAATTGAGACACCGTTGACTTGCCGCTTGCAATCCCGCCGGTTAATCCAACCCAAACCACTTTTTCTCCATGAAACGATAAACAAATATAAGATTCACAAAAATCAAAACCGAAAAAAGAAACACGGATAAAACAAAATAATACTTCATCCGATAACGACGCCATTTTTTCATAAAATCAAAAGGGTTCATGATATTATCGTTTCTTCGCCAATTTTGCCAACTCTAAATAATGTTGCCGTTCTTCCTGCGTGATAGAGGATGGAAGATTCACCGCAATCCGCACATAGAGGTCTTGCCTTTCTCCTTTATGAAGAGGCAGTCCCTTTCCCCGTAATCGGAACTTCTGGCCGTTCTGACTTCCAGAAGGAACTTTAAGAATGACGTCTCCGTAGAGCGTGGTGATTTTTAAGTCCGCGCCCAATACCGCCTCCCACGGCGTCACATCCAACCCCATTTGCAGATGCTCATCTTCTACCGTAAACACAGCATGCGGCCGAAATTTCACCTCGATAAAGCGATCTCCCGCTTCTCCTCCGCCTGTTCCGTTTTCCCCCTGTCCCGAAAGACGAACCTTATCGCCTTGTTTAATCCCCTCAGGAATTGTAACGGTCAGCTCTTTTGTTTTTAGAAGATGGCCAGTTGATTTACAGCGAATACACCCTTGCCGATTTATAAACCCGCTTCCCTCACATAGAACACACGAGACAGACCTGTCTACGAAAATGGATCGCTTGGTCCCGTGCGCGATCTCTTCTAGCGTCAGCTCCATCTGGGATTCAATATCTTTTCCGCGTTCCGCTTGTGTGTATGTTCGAGCAGATTCTTTACGCCGCCCGAACGTCCCAGGCTCTCTTGTACGCGGCTTCTCTGCCCCGAAAATAGATTCAAAAAAATCAGAAAAGACGTCTTTCTTATGCGGAGCAGACTCCGCCTCTTCCTCCTCCTCTTCCCAATCGGCTTCTTTTTGGCGATCTGTTTTTTTATCCTTTTTTACGCCCCCTTTAGACGCAGAAGGACGCGCAGATACCTCTCCCTTCCGCGCGCTTAATGCGTCATATTTTTCTTTTTTTTCCTGATCGCCTAAAACCTCGTATGCCTCATTGATCTCTTTAAATTGTTCTTCTGCGGCCTTTTTTCCAAAAGAAACAAGGTCTGGATGATGCTTCCGGGCAAGCCTGCGATACGCGCTTTTAATTTCTCCTTCGGATGCCGTGGGGGAAATCTTTAATACCTCGTAATAATCTTTAAATTTAACTGCCATTTGGAATGACCAAAATAGAACGATTTATTTTAAGCCCAACACACATAATTCCGGTTCCCATGATTGCATATAAAACGGTTACAATCGGAGCAATACTAAAACCCTGTTCGGCTTGTGTTTTTGAAAGAAGGAGAAAGAGGCGATAACCCCATATCCCCGCTAGGATTGATCCAGATCGAATGAGGGAAATGGCCTCTTTTCGCGTTCGGTCTTCTGTTCGCAAACCAATCTTGAAAACCTTCCATGCGATATAAAGCGATAAAGAGGCCAGAAGAAGATGCGGCGCAAAAAAATGATCTTCGGTGTGCGTGCGAATCACACGGTATAAACGAATGCCTCCGCCAAGAGACAGGACAAACCCAGCCGCTATGAGGAAATTTCGGATTTGTTTTGTTTTCAAATCATCCACTCCACGGGTAAAACCCGTTTGGCTTCAACAGATTATTCCGCAAGCCCTTTAGCCAATAGTGTGCGAGATTCCTTTTAAACAAAAGCTGTTTTGCATCCGTGAGATTGTCCGCATTGACACGATACAAAAGACCTTCCCATTTTTTATTCAGCGCGTTGCCGATTCTCATTGCGTAAGAATATTCCTGAGCGACCCTTTCATGCACGCCCCTGCTCAATTTTCCAAAAGGATAAATAAATGTCGTGACCTTTGTCTGCAACTGCTCTTCTATAATCTGCTTTGACCGCGTAATCTCAAAAGCCACGTCCGTGTCCTTTTCCGACATATTAACATGGTTATGGGAATGTGATGCAACCACAACAAAGCCGCTTAACACCATTTGCCGCAACTCCTCCCATGTACAAAAAGGCGCTTTCTCTTCGTAGACATTGCCTGTCATGATTTGGTCATAAGAAACCTGAAGACGGATGTCGGACGAGAGGCCTGTTTTTTCAAGAATAAAACGGGTGGGAACCCCGACGATCGCGCGCAGTTTTAGGTCTTGCAATAAGGGAAAGACATCATGAAAAAAATTAAACGGGGCATCATCAAAGGTCAGACAAACAGAGTCTCTGTCTTCCGGAAGTTCCTCCCCAGGAAGTACATTCCTATAATTTTGTTTTAGGAATAGAAGGTGGTCTCGCAGGATCGCTAAACGATTAGAATACGGCCCTTCGCCAACATGGTGATACATACAGATCAAGAGCATTTTATTTCCCCGCCAGTACCGTCAGGTGTTTTCCGACCTTCATATGTTTCATATTTTTATTTTGGAATGTTGCCTTTTATATGCCACAATAATTTTTTCTAGCAATTCCTTTGGCAAGGATTCGTATTCTACGAAATCCTTGATATTGTCGTGTTTGAGATGAATTTGCCCCTCGCCAGTATTTCCCCTATGTTGTCCTTTTGAATAAAATTTATTATTCTCAACCTCCCTAGAGGCAAGCACCCAGTATTTGATTGTATCTCGCCAAACTCCAATCCAGACAAAAACATCACAACATTTAGGCTTTACCTGTTGAAAGTTCATATCAAACGGCTTTTTTGATTTCCACGCAAGGGCTTTAACATATAACGGCTCTTGACTATCAGAATCAACTGCGCGCGAAGCCTTGACCTCGATTTTAATCATCTTTTTATCTGGCATTTCGTAGAGAAGATCATATTGACCAGAATAATTTTCCTCTATTTTTCTTGTTGGTTTTATAAGTTCTGGGGCAAGTTCTTTTAAATGTCCTTGCGCCCATTGTTCGCCAAATCCACGAGGAGCAGAAATTTCAAAAATATAGAGAAACATATTGCGAGCAATATATTCATCCCTAATCTCTAAATAATCATCTAGCGTAATTTTGCCTAATCCGAGTAAGCTCGCAATAATATATTCGTATTCGTTAAATGGATAAACGGAAATGAGATCATCCAATCGGTTTTTTAATTGTTCTCGTTCGTGTGCCGAAAGCGTGTTGACTATTTTTGCAAGCTGTGATTTTAAAGTCTGCATATTTTATTGATTAAACGCCTTAATATAATTTATCTCTTGCGATGAAAGAGAATACTGATTCATAATGTAATGATCTAACGCCTCATAACAATCACTATTTTTTAAGGTGCGATCAACGCGTTTGACAATTTCAAAAAAAGTTTTTTCATCCCAAAGTGGTAGAGGCATTTGTTCAATATGATTGCGTAAAACTTTTATGCTCGCAAATTTTTTCTGAAATATAAACTGATACAAAGATGAATTGAAAAGTGCCGCAATAACTTTTATTGGATAATTTTTGATTTTAGGAATAACAACATTCGCACTATTTAAAGTGATTTTTTGCGCATCATCATAAGCAAAAACTAAATATTTTGAGATAAATTTATAAATCAACTTTTCTTTGGCGCGATATTTTTCGGCAGGGGCAACTTGCTGGAATTGTTCTGGTGTAAATTGGATATAGCTTGAGGGTTCACTTAAAACAAACCGCTCAACATCTTTCCCTGTAAACACAGGCTCAAAGCCTTCTTTTAATGCGTTGGTTATGAATTTTTTATTGTTTCCAGTAACGATCCCCAAAGCCCAATCAGCCTTATTTTCTAAAATCGTATGCTTTACAGCATATATCTTATCAATTATTTTTTCATCAAAACTGCTTGCATGTATATCAAAAATATAGTCTTGGTTTTTGAACAACCTTGTTTGTTCAATATCGTACTTTTCAATGCCTGCTTGTATTTGGATACTGCCTTGATTTTTTTTACTTTTTTGGATATCTATTCTAACAACAGGCGTAAAGACATTTTTAAAAACGCGATTAAGACAGACAATTTTTTTAATTTGAGAATGCTTTAAAATTATTTCTCGTATGTCTTTGTGTGTTTTTACATTCAAAATCGATTCTGGCAAAATAAATGAAATCGTTCCGTCTTGGCAAAGCAGATCGATACTCTTTTTCAGAAAATATGAAAAAGACTCAAGAGATCTGATTGTTGGATAAATCTTTCTTAATTTTTCCGTATCTTCTTTTGAAAAATGCGCTCCCCAAGGCGGATTTGTCGCTATCACATCAAAATCTCTTATATTTTCGTCGTTCACACTAAACAAATCATACTTTCCGACTTCAAAAAGTGTATTTTTACAAACTATATTTGGATCGAAATTTTTGTTTTTGAATTTAATTAAAATATTAAGGCGGGCTATTCTAACCGCAATTTCATCAAGATCAATGCCATAAATATTGGATGGATTTTCTATAACATCAGAAAATGCCAAAAGAAATTGACCTGTCCCACAACAGGGATCGAGCACTTTTGAATCTTTTTTGACATGCTCTTTGATAATTTCATCAACTAAATTTGAAGGGGTGTAATATGAGCCACTTTGTGATTTTTGCCCCTCAACCATCAGAGATTGATACAAAAACCCAAGCAGATCTCTTTGTTTTGGAATATCACAATCAAGCAAGAAAGAAAATTTATTATTTAACTTTTTCTCCTTGATTTCCGAAAACCAAGCTTTTATTTCTTCGTTGATTTGTTTATTAAAAATATGCAGATCTTTTTTTTGAACAACATCGTCAATGCTTACTGTAGGTAAAATATTTTCTTTCTTGAGTAAATTCAACGCAACGAGCAAAATGGCTGAGAATATATCAACGTCGTTATTTTTTACGAAATCAACAATAGAACAAAGTTGCAAAAATCCATTTTGATCTTTTGCATATTCCTCTGGCGCAAAAGTTTTATCTGCTTTCGTCTTGTTAGCGCGCTTGTTCAGTTTTTCTAAATCTCCATTCAGAATTTTATATCTTACATTCTCAACATCTTTTTTGTGAAAAACATATTTTGTTTCCTCGCCAAGCGTTTTTAAATGACCGCATTTAACCCAGTTTCTAACGGTCGCAGTAGAAATACCTAAAAATGCAGCAGTGCGTTCAAGATTGATGACTGCTTCATTGTTGTTGGATATTAAACTGTTTTGAAAATGACTTGCCATAATTGGATTTTCGATAACGACTTGCTTCATACAGCCACGTTCCCACTATGCCTCTTCTATAATATGCTTTATTTTCCCGCCAGTACCGTCAGGTGTTTTCCGACCGCTTTTGCAAGGGCAGAAAGATCGTATCCCCCTTCCAAACAGGAAACAATGCGTCCATTGCAATAGGTTTCCGCCAACCCCTTTACGATTGTGGTCATTTCTGCAAACCCTTCATCCGTAACCTGAAGGGAAGCCAACGGGTCTTCCCGATGCGCGTCAAACCCAGCGGAGATGAGGATAAAGTCGGGTTTGAAGCAGGCAACGGCATTGGGCAGTTTGCTGTTAAATTGACTGAGTAATATTTTATCTCCAGCACCTGCAATCAGCGGGCAGTTTATGGTAAACCCGTATCCATCGTCCACACCTCTTTCATCGTAAGACCCCGTGCCCGGATAAAAAGGATATTGGTGGGTGCTAAAATAAAAAACAGTCGGGTCATTATAAAAACTGTTTTGCGTGCCATTGCCATGGTGCACGTCCCAATCAATAATAAAAATGCGCGCCAATCCATATCGTTTTTGCAGATAACGCGCGCCAATCGCCACATTGTTAAAAAGGCAAAATCCCATGGCGCGATTTTGTTCCGCATGATGTCCGGGAGGCCGAATGGCGCAAAACGCATTTCGCAATCTTCCCGCCATGACCGCGTCAATCGCCGTCAACACGCCAGAGACGGCCATTTCCGCCGCTTTCACAGAAAGAGACGAAATGGGGGTATCAGGATCAAGATACAAAAACCCCTCTTTCGGAACCTTCTTTCGGAGCGATTGATAATAGTCGGGGTGATGTATTTTTGTAATCCAGCCTTCAATCTCTGCAAGGCAATGAGATGAAATCCCACTTGCTGACATCACGCCGTCCGCAGGACTAACAAACTGCAAAAAAGAGGCGATCCCTGTTTTTTCAATATAATCGTGGATGGCCAAAAGCCGTTTGGGTGTTTCAGGATGGCCATGAGCAGTTTCGTGCGCAAGATACGCAGGATCCGTTACAAAACCTGTAGGTAATGCAATATCCACGCACCCGTTACGCATTATGCACCGATAAACGGATTGCCTTCTTTTTCTGCCCCGATGGTGGTAGCAGGACCATGACCCGGATAGACAACCGTGTCGTCTGGAAACGTCAGAAGTTTTGTCTTGATAGAGTCCATCATGGTTTTATGAGAGCCACGCCAAAGATCGGTTCTTCCCACCGATTCTTTAAACAGGGTGTCTCCAGTGAGCAGTCCTACCTCTGGGACATGAAACGACAGACTGCCGGGGGTATGACCCGGGGTATGAATCACATCAACACGATGTTTTCCAAACGAAAAGATGTCGCCCTGTTTTACAAACAAATCAATCGTCGGCGTCGGCGGACAGATTAGATCAAAAAGCGAGGCTTGCAAAGAAAGATTTTGACACAGAAACATATCGTCTTCATGCAACGCAGAGGCCGCGCCTGTTTGCATCCTCACCGCGTCCGTTGCGCCAATATGATCAATATGGGCATGGGTATGAAGCAGATAGATTGTTTTTAATTCCCACTTGGCAAGACGCTGAAGAATAAGCGTCGCATCCTCACCCGGATCAATCACAACGGCGACCTTCGTCTCCTCGCATCCTAAAATAATGCAATTACACTGAAACAATCCAACTGGAAAAAGATCAAAAATCATGCGGCACCGACCGCAAGCGGTATGACAGCACTCGTTGGCGCTGTGCAAGAAGGCACCATTGGTAAAGGCACCATTGGTAAATGAGGTGTTCGTGCGGCTGTCTTCTTTCCGATTTCAAGAGAAATGGTTCCGCCTTCTGGGATTTTTTTGGAAAAACGAATGATGAGTTGGGAGACTTCTTCATAGAGGGCTTCAGAAAGCGTGCCTGATAATACGGCGGCGGGGGCGGAGAAATTCGGCCTAAAGAAGGCCATGCGGCCATTTGCAACCTCATCGCGTGAGAGCTCATCTAGCTTTTCATTTTCGTCTTTGTTTCTGCCGATGAGGACAAAGGTATCTTCAGTAAGATCAAAGTAACGGCCATATCGTAAAAGACGCGCTTCGGCCATGCTTCCTTTTGGCCGTGTCTTAAAAAACGACGCAAGCCGTTCTGAAAAATTAACGTCTGTAAGAAGGCATCCCCCTGCAGGGGCAGAGTAATGTTTTAATTGTAATGCATCCGCCATAGCAAGTTGCTCTGTACGGCCCCGTCCTCCAATCGCCAAGAGTTTTTCGCGCTGAACCCATCCTTCGCGTTCTGGTTTTGTGGGATCAAGATTTTTGGCCGAGAGCGGACGTAAAATTAGATCCTCCATCTTGCTGTCGCGGTCAATGATATCAAAGGCGTTTTTGCGCTGTGACATAGGGCGTTGTCCAACAACTTCCCCCGTGACAATAAAATCAGCGCCGACTTCGTCCATCACGACATGGGCCATCTGAAACATATAGATGCGGCAATCAATACAGGGGTTCATATTTTTTCCGTATCCGTATTTTGGATTGCGTATTAAATCAAGATAGTCGCTTCCTTTTTCAACAATTTTCAGAGGAACCCCAAGGGAATCGGCCACTTTCACAATATCTTCATGACAACCAAACGGACTACTAAGATAAAGACCCAAGACCTCAATCCCTTGATCCATGATCATTCGCGTGGCCAACGTGCTGTCTAGCCCTCCGGACATGAGCGAAACCGCTTTGTATTTTTTCATCATCAAGCTCCTTGCGTGTACTCTTTAGAATGATAAAAAATCAAAAAAGACAAGAAGGCAAAAAAGGGCGTATAAGTGACAACGCTGTCAAAGACGAATAAATTTTGAACGAAATAGGCGACGCCAAAAAAAAGCAATGCCGATTTTCCGGAGATTGCTACCCCTCCTTTTACCCATAACCGTTTAAACGCAAAAAACCAGATCGCGCAGTAGGAAATCAAGCCGAAAATACCGTTCATGACCAGAACATCTAAGAGTTTATTGTGCGCGCGATCCAGCGAAGAGGAATCGTATTGATAAATCTCCGGATCATAATATGTATTCCATGCGATTAAAAAATTCTCTAAGCCCCACCCCACCAAAAGTTTGTCCGTATTCCCTTCACGGGGATCAACCGATCTGATTGCGATCTTCGCCGTTAAAAGCCGCGAGACGGTTGTTTTGTCTTTAGACGATACCAAGGCAAGTCTCCCGACTCCGGGGATTTTCTGCCAGATGGGATTTTGCCGGGTCATCAAAAAAGTGCCCCCTGAAAAAACAAGCATCAGGAGCAGAACGCCTGCAATCTTGCGCAGACTCTGCCCTTTCCATTGTATTTCTTGCCCGCGAAACACAAGAAATACTAAGGTCAAAAACGCTCCCGCCACAAATCCAACCATGGCGCCTCTGGCCTCGGCAACGGCCATGCCCACAAGACAGCATGGCGTAATGGCCACGGCGAAAATCTTCCAAAAGAGATTGTTTTGCTCTTTGCTAAAATAAATAATCCACGATGAGAAGATGACGTACAAAAAATAAATGCCAAGATATATAGGATGCCCGGTAAAAGAAGAGGGGCGATTTGCCCCCTGTGCAGCAGCGGACATTTCATCAATGAATAAAACCACGGCGACAAAAAGCCCTATTTTAAAAAACACAATCCATTCTTGCAGGGTGAACAAGAGTGCCGAAAAAAGAAAAAAGCCAAAGAAAAACAACATCCCGATGACGCCTTCTCCCCGTTCAATAGACCCGTAGAATGCCCAGTATTTATTGACGGCAAAAAAAGCGGTGATGGTTAAAATAACGCAGTAGGCCGCGACGCTTATAAAAATGGGGTCTTTTTGTAACGCCTTTATTTTGGCGTGAATCTGTCTCTTAAAAGATTTATCACGAACGAAATCGATAAGCAATAAAATAGAAACGACGGTCACCGAAAAACGGAAGAACACAACCTTCCCCGTGATAAACGGGAAAAAAGCCCCATTGGCCATCAGTAACGGTAAAAAAGCGCAAAGGATCAAAAGAAATTTCATCATGCCATACATAGTTTTTTCAGGGTAGCACCCAGACGGCAAAGCCGTCAAACAGTAATTCAGGATGCATTTTTAATTTCAAATTCCGCAATAGCGGCATTTCGGGTTGGATTTTGGTTTAAAAAATGAGGTATAACCTTACCTTATGGACAGCGCATTTGATAAGCCGATTTTTGTGATTTCTGATTCAACGGGAGAAACGGCTGAAAAACTTCTACAGGCCGTCTTATCCCAATTCACTGTTGTAAGACCGAAGGTGCTTCGCAAAATCTACATTCGAACAGAAGCACAAATTGATGAAATTGTGAAAGAGGCGCGAGACAAAGAGGGCATGATCCTATTTACATTTGTCTCTGAAAATTTAAGAACCATCATGCGCGAAGAAGCACTTAAAACAGGTCTTTTGGCCGTGGATCTTTTAGGTCCTCTTCTTACCGCAATGAGTTATTTTCTAGGAACCATGCCGCAATCCACCCCAGGTCTTCTGCACCGTATTGATACCGATTATTTGAGCCGCATTGAGGCGGTGCAATATACGGTGAAACATGATGACGGGCAGGAAACACTGACCATTGATCAGGCCGATATCGTCTTGGTCGGACCGTCTCGTACGGCCAAAACACCCTTGTCTATCTATCTGGCTCAGTTTGGCTACAAGGTGGCCAATATCCCAATTGTCCTTAACATTCCTATGCCAAAAGATCTACAGAAGGTCGCTCAAAACAAAATCGTGGGGCTGGTTATTGATCCTTATCGTCTTAGAGAGATTCGAGAAGCGCGCATGCTCAAGTTAAAACATAAAATTCCTGGATATGCCGATATTCCTAAAATTACGCAAGAGCTTGCCTACTGCCGTGAACTGTATCGCCAAAACCCAAAATGGGGTATTGTGGATGTGACTTCCCGCGCAGTAGAAGAAGTGACCACAGACGTAATTGCCCTAATCCGCAGAGGCAATGGTTCGCAATAAAGATGGGTTCGTAATAAAGATGGATTACTCCGCGTGGTAGGGCGAATCTTTGAGCCAATTGGGAATCTGATCCCCGTTCATAGGACGCGCCACAAAATAACCTTGAACACGGTCACAGCCAAGCCTTGCAAGCATATCCCACGTCTCCTGATCTTCCACCCCCTCCGCCAATACAATGCGGCCTAGATTGTGAATTAAGTCAATCATAGACCGCACCATCATGGCGTTGTCATGATTGGTCCGCATGTGTTTTACAAAACATTGATCAATTTTTATCTCGTCTACAGGAATATCTTTGAGTCGTCCCAAAGATGAATAGCCCGTACCAAAATCGTCCATTGAAAGACTAATTCCCATCGCATTCAATTGGGTCAGAATATTCATGGCGCGAGACGGATTGGCCATGATCGCGCCTTCTGTAATCTCAATTTGAAGCCACTCGGGTGAACCGTTCTGGGCATGAATGAGGTTTGTAAGATGATAGGGAAACACGAGGTCTTGCAAACTGCGCGCAGAGATATTCACGGCCTGTACAATCTCAAGCCCTGCATTTTGCCAAACGCGATACTGTTGCAAGGCCGTTTTAATAAGCCATGTTGTTAAAGGATGAATCAAGCCTGTTTGCTCTGTTGCGCTAATAAACTGATCTGGCAAGATCAAGCCTCTTTCTCTATCTTGCCACCGCACGAGTGCCTCCACCCCAATAAGACGCATTGTTTTGATCTCAACCTGCGGCTGATACTGCAAAAACAACTCGGTCCCTTTATCAATGATTCCGGCAAGACGCCCCATCAGCAAAAGACGGCTATAACTTTCTGCATTCATTTCAGGCTGATAGATGCTATACCCGCTTCCCAACTGATCGGCTGAATGTAGGGCGATCTCCGCCCTCTGAATGAGTAGATTTGGATCCGATCCATGTTCCGGGCATCGCGCAATCCCGATGGTTCCCGTAACGGATATGGGCAGATGATCTGTGGTAAAAGGTGATTCTGTTGCAACCAACAATCTTTTGGCAGTACGTATTGCGTCTTCAACGTCCGATTCAGGCAGGAATGTCGCAAATGTCGTTCCGCCAAGATGGGCAATCGTATCGGGATCCTCCACAGATTTCTTTAGGCGTTGCCCAATATGTTGCAGGAGCTGATCCCCGCGAACCGATCCCAATGCGTTACGAATTTGCTGAAATTGATTGATCTTGATAATGAGTACGGCGAACGGATCATGATTTCGCCGAGACGCTAAAATCTCCTTTTGCAGGTGTTCACAAAAAAGTGTGCGATTGGGCAGATTTGATATCGCGTCATAATATCTGTACTGTTTGATCTGCTCTTCGTCTTGAATACGCTCATGACGCATTACGGCTTCACGCAACTCTCGTTCTACAAGAGGGACAAGCCGTTTTAAATTTCCCTTTAGGATATAATCGCACGCGCCCCTTTTCATCGTCTCCACTGCAAAATCCTCATGAACACCGCCTGATATCAGAATAAAGGGAATATCCGCGTCCGTTTCTGCGAGAAGGCGCAATGCGCTAAAGGCATTAAAATCAGGCAGGTCATCGGCTGAAATAATAAGATCCCAATTTGTATCTTCGAGCGCGGCCTGCATCTCTTTTGCGTTTTCCACCCGTTTATGCACAGGCTTAAAACCGCCTTTACTCAGTTCGGCTACAATTAAAGAAGCGTTGCCGCTTGCATGATCTATGATTAAAACATGAAGGGATTGGCCCATCGTTTTCCCGCCTATATGAAAATTATTTTGCTTATGATACCCTACCAGAGTTTGACGCAATTCACAATTTTGGGAGAATGACAATGCCGTTTCAAACCATGAGTCAAATCGGTGACACGATCAAAGGAATTATTGAAATCCGCGATGGGGATGTTCAAGTGCTTGCACCCGCTTTGATTCAAGGCCCCTTAATAGACCGCTTAACGCAGACTGCTGTTTTTCACGAAAAGTCCGAAATGCGGGCCACCGCGCGGTGGATTATAAAAATGATCGCGCCGCGCTTAGGCATTTATCTTAGTTCTATTGCACCTCTCTATCAGGCCATGGGACGCGGTGAGGTGAAAGGCTTTACGGTTCCCGCCGTGAATATTCGGGGCATGGCTTACGGCAGTGCCCGCGCCCTTTTTCGCGCGGCGAACAAGCACCATGTTGGGGCGTTCATATTAGAGATTGCGAAATCAGAGATGGGATATACCCATCAATCCCCAGCCGAATATGCGGCCGTGATGACCGCGGCGGCCATTGCGGAAGGATTTTCAGGACCCTTATTCATACAGGGCGATCATTTTCAAGCCAATCTTAAAAAATTCAAAGAAGACCCCAAAAAAGAGATTGACGGTCTCCGACAACTCATCAAAGAATCAATCGTTGCAGGATTTTTCAATATTGATATTGACACCTCCACTTTGGTTGATTTAGACCGTCCAAGCCTTCTTGAACAACAGCGTGATAATTTTGAAATGGGGGCGAGCCTGACGCAGACCGTGCGTGATTTAGAACCGAAAGGCATTACCATTTCAGTTGGGGGAGAGATTGGCGAGGTCGGCGGAAAGAATTCAACGGTTGAAGAGGCGGAAGTTTATATTCAAAATTATCTTGCAGTATTGGGCGAGAATAAAGCGGGCATGAGCAAAATCTCTGTGCAAACCGGCACCTCTCACGGGGGTATTCCTCTGCCGGACGGAACAGTCGCAAAGGTCAAACTTGATTTTGATGTATTGGAGGCAATCTCAAAAGTAACACGCGAGCAATATGGTCTGTCAGGGGCTGTGCAACATGGGGCATCCACACTGCCGCAAGAACTGTTTGATCGCTTTCCCAGCACCGGCACTGCGGAAATCCATCTTGCAACGGAATTTCAAAACATGCTCTATGAAGATTTACCAGTGGCCTTTAAAGAAAAAATTTATGCTTATCTGCATGAGGCTTGCAAAGACGAGATGAAAGCGGGTCAGACAGAAGAACAGTTTTTATACAAGACGCGCAAGAAGGCGTTAGGCCCGTTTAAAAAAGAATTCTGGGGGCTTTCAGAAGAGATACAGAAAACAATAAGCGACAAGTTGGAGGCGCGGTTTTCGTCGCTTTTTAATAAATTAAAGGTGAATGGAACACGCGACATCGTTCGCCAGTATGTACCCCCGATTCCTGTTTCATTTTCTTTGTCAGAAGAGGTTGCCGCCGCAGAGGCCGAGATCAACAAGCCCGTGAAACCCGCAGAAGATAATCCTTTGGCAGATTAATGACCGCAGAAATTATTGGCACCGGGTCTGCGCTTCCCAAACAGGTTATTACGAACGCCGAACTGTCACCGCAGATTGGTCTTAGCGAAACAGAAATCACAAAGAGAACCGGGATTCTGTGTAGGCATTGGGTGTCTGCGGGTGAAACGACTGCAACCCTTGCCGTGACCGCCGCCCAATCGGCCTTACAATCTGCAGGGCTTTCTGCTGATCTGATTGATTTAATCGTTGTGTCTACCTCTTCTCCCGACATGGTTTTTCCGTCGGTTGCCTGTTTAGTCCAGAAAAGTATCATGCCCACGCGGCCTATTCCGGCCTTTGATCTCAATGCCTCCTGTTCTGGTTTTTTGTATGCGTTGTCTGTCGGGGAGCAATATATTCAAAGCGGGTTTTCTAAAAACGCGCTGATTATTGCTTCAGAGGTGAAATCTGTTTATCTTGATAAGAACGATCCTCAAACCGCTTGTTTGTTTGGAGACGGGGCGGGTGCGGTTATTTTATCTTGTACGAACAAAGCGGATCGTGGCATACAATCCCTTCGTATTTCTGCAGGCGCAATGAAAGAACAGTTGGTTTTTCTGCCGGCGGGGGGAACAAAATTGCCGCTTTCTCAAGAGACATTACAGCAGAATCTTCATACCATGAAAATGGAGGGAACACGGCTCTTTCGGTTGGCCGTTCAAAAAATGAATACAGCGGTATCGGCGTTGTTAAAGGAAAATACGATTGCTCTAAAGGATATTGATTGTTTTATTTTTCATCAAGCCAATTTACGGATTTTAGAAGCAGTGATCAAAAAACAAGGCATTCCGAAAGAGAAGCATTACACGACCATTCATAAATTTGGGAACACCTCTTCGGCGTCGCTTCCCATGGCGTTACACGATGCTGTGGCCGCAGGCAGAATCAAACGCGGCGATAAAGTGGCCATGTTTGCATTTGGCGGCGGGTTTACATGGGGCTCGGCGTTGATGGTTTGGTAGAGAACTTGTCATTTTGGGGACACCATACTTAATAATGTGTCCGTCCCGATAATCATCATCATGAAAAAACGTTTTTTGTCTGCGGTTGCCCCGTTGTGTGTAAGGTGGACCCCATTGTCAAGACACGGTTTGTGGTTCAACTTGTCAGCTATGTCTTGTTCTGCCTCTGGATGGAGAGAATAGGTCACTGAGAAAGCCTTGATCGAAGGCGATCCATTGCTTCATCTCCCTGAACTGCGACAACGGAGCCACATTCAAGTTCGGCTTCCCTGCGATCTGCCTCTCGTTCTCACGCCTCGTCAACTTCAGGGTGTGAATCAAGGCTTGCAATAAGTCGCTCAAGAAGGTGTGAGCGATCTGCTGGGGTTAGTTTCAGCGCTTCAGCTTCTAAAGTTTCTAGGGCAGTGCTCATATTGGCCTCCAGTTCAATGTCGTTCAAGAGTCCATACTGTACCACAACCGACGATATGCATTCCAACTAAGGGGATGACAACACTTGCACTAGAAGCCTTAGGTATCACCTAAATTAATTTCTCTTTTTCCTTGCAAAATGGTATTTGTTGACACATGCGCTTCGCGAGCAACCATCCGAATACTGCCTCTCTCTTGTGCTTCAATAGCAAGATAATGTCTCCATT
>Ga0213870_1000161_pt1 | contig 35482 bp, 29 predicted proteins | sample WICALVC2017_Meta_FD_160119 | JGI IMG/M metagenome (GOLD analysis project Ga0213870, IMG submission 160119) | Freshwater microbial communities from subterranean cave lake in Wind Cave National Park, South Dakota, United States - WICALVC2017 | ecosystem: Environmental > Aquatic > Deep subsurface >...
GAAACGGACTTTCTTCATCTTCATCACCCAAGTATATATAATCTTCCAACCATTTAAGCTGTATTTTCGTTGACTGGGGCGCAAGATACTCTGGCACCATAACAGTATTGTCCAGAAGTTTGACAGTAACGCGACGGCGCTCGGCCCGATCAAAATGCTTTGGCAATACAAGACGAGAATCGTCCAAAAACTGAATCTGTGTTTCGTTTGCCAGCCCTATTTTTTTTATCAATAAAACCTGCACAGATTCTGTCTCCGAATACCGCGTACTGGCTTTGCTTTCAGGCAGTGTTTTCCCGCCTCTGGATATCCCTGTTAATGCCAGCCTAGAGAGGGTCTCACGTTTTTTTTCCATTTCTTGCTTATACTGCGCAAGATCTCCTTGCTCTGACCGCTCCGCATAAGTTTTTTCCAACATAGACCGGATATCATCGGGTAGCATGAGGGATGAACGGTCTTGCCAGACCGCAAGTGTGCGGCAGAGGACATAAGGACTGTATATTTTGGCTGATTTCCCAAATGATTCTTTATCACGAACGGCATCGTTTAAATCAGGGGCCAATAGGTATGCCTCTCGCTTAGCCGAAACCGGACGAACACGATCATTGTCGCGATGGCGCCACAATCTTCCTATCCGCTGAAAAAGCATATCTGTGGGGCAAAGCCGTGTTACCAGAAAATCGGCATCCATATCCAGTGACTGTTCCAAAACCTGTGTGCCAACCAGAATGCTTCCTTTTCGGTCATCTGTCCCACGGCCTGTTTTTCCGTAAATACCAACCCATTTATCTTCATTTTTACGCCGGTCAACCTTTAAAAATTGTGAATGTAAAAGCCCGCAATCAACATTTATTTCTTTGCTGGCAAAACGTTTATATTGCGCTTGCGCATCAGCCACCGTATTCTCAATCCAGAGCACATACTCCCCCCTCTCGGCTCGTTTAAGCGCTTCCTCAAAAGCGATATCATCGCTGGAGGTCATGCTAATATTGACCTGCGCCTCCTCAAGTTTTTCGGTTGCGAACTCCTGTAGCTTTCCTTTTCTTGGGTAAATGGAAATCAGCGGATAGGCAGAAAATGTTTCCTTAGAACTTTTGTCTAAAGATACGTTCAGAATAGAACGCCTCTGCACATCAGTCAGTGTAGCGCTTAAAACGATGACCGTGCAATGCAATTCACGAAGAGCCGTAACAAGCTCTTTAAGGATGGTCCCAGTATAGGCGTCATAACTATGCACTTCGTCCAATATGACAACCTTACCGGCCAACCCAAAAGTTCGCACGAAACCGTGCTTTACATGCATCACGGCCATCAACGCCTGATCAATCGTTCCCACGGCGAAAGGGGCCAAAAGTCCCCGTTTTGAACTATCGAACCAAGAGCGACTAGGCGTACCCTCCTCGCCCATCTCCGTCTCACGGAGCCATGCAGAGCTATGCAACAGCAAAGAACAACGATTTTCATCTGATGTAGCCAATATCCTTGATAGAAATTGATTCATACGTTCATAAATTTTGTCCGAGGTTAACTGGGTCGGAAGGGCAAAATAAATGCCAGTGGCTTCCTCTTTTTCTAACATCTTATAGGCGGCATAAAGAGCCGCTTCAGTTTTACCGATGCCCATGGGGGCTTCCAGCACATAGGCTCCTTGCGCGTTGACGTTCTCTACAAAGCGTTTCTGCACTTTATTCAAAGAAAATCCAAATACTCCTTGAAATGAAAGTCCCTTACAGATCACGGGGGCCACCCACCCCGCTTTATCCAGCGCCTCGGATATTTTCCCCTTCCAAGATTTACTATCCACCTTATCGAACAAAGAACCCGAACCGATCCAATCCGCCACGGTGGTTAACCCTGCAATAACATCCGACTGAAGGGCAGAAGATATAACGGGCCAGTCCACGTTCAAATCTTTTTTTAAATCTTGCAAGAAATCCATACGCATTTTCTGCCAAGCGGGACCGCCATAAATCTCGGCATCAGGTAAACAGATGTTTGCTGATGGCGTATAGCCATGATGTCTTCCTAGAATTTCAGGAACGTACTTAGGACTATTACTGATTGCCGCCTGACTGACACTGTAATGATAACCGATGTTCTTATCCTGATCAGGATTGGCAATTCCAAGAACCTTTCCAGTATGAAGATGAATTTTTTCCTGAAATGCCGGACTGATTTTACCCAAATCATGCGCCGCGGCGATCAGTTCACTACCCTCCGGAAAAAGACCTTCCCTAAGCCATATCGGCATACGCGCCATGATTTCGCGCGCAACATATCCAACAATGCGGCAATGGGTTTCTACAGAAACCCCCGGTTGAATACCTGATTTCGTTCGAATTGTTTTTGCTAAACAGTCTTTAAGGGGAATAACACCAATCTTGTAGCTTTGTTCATTTTTGCTTTTTGGACATAACATGACATGTCCTATCTCTGGTCTTGGGCTTTGTTCTCCCACTGAACCTTCATGTACTGTTTTCGGATTTCCTTGAATTTTATTTCGATCTCGACCCGAACGGAGGGTGTCAGAAAAGAACCTAATTTTTTCTCAAGCACGTAAGGATTCTGCGCATTGCTAATCGCAATGGCTCCGCTCATAATCAGTTTTTGCAATAAAAGCTCCTGTTGGGTGCGGCCATGTATTTTCTCTGCCATTGGGGTGAAGAAAAAATTGTTAAACAATATCCCGTAAAGCGTGGCAGTCAATGCAATCGGAATGGTTCTGATAATGACACCCACATCTCCAATGCCAGCCAGCATTCCCATCAGCCCAATCACGCTTCCGATGAGTCCAAAAGCGGGCGCAGTGATTGCCATGGCCCTAAAAACCCGTTCACTTTGTTCCCGCCTTTGCCTGAAAAAGGTCATCTCGATATTCATAAGATCTTTCACCTCTTCGCTCGTGCGTCCATCCACAAGCATCATCATGGCGTTCCTAAGAAAAGGGGTCTGCGCCTCTTCAATCGTATTTTCCATTGACAAAAGCCCTTCATATCGGCTCTTTAAGCTAAAGTCTAACAGTGCCATGACAATGCTACTTTCGGAGGGAAGCGTCCTAAAATAGGAATTGATCAGCACGATTGTCGCGCACTTTATTCTTGAAAACGAATAGCTGAGAAATGCCGCGCCGATGGTGCCTGTCAGAACGAATATCAAACTCGCAGTGTTCCAGTAAAGCGCTGCCCCTTTTTCAAAAATAAACCCAGACAGAAAAAGAACAATGCAAATAATGACAACCAGCAGGTTAATAAATCTCATTTTTTAAACAATCTCCTTTTAGTACATTCCCGCAGGCGCGCTATAGACCATTCGGGTGATAATGATTTCTACACGCCGATTTCGTTGTTTGCTTGCTGGATTTGTGTTGGGTTCAACAGGCCGATAAAGCGCGTTGCCCATGACGGTAAACCGCCCCGGATCAAGACTCCCCTGCTCAATCAGGTGCCGCGCAACACGCGATGCGCGTGCTACAGAAAGCTCCCAGTTGGTTGGAAACTTATCGCTATGCATCGGAAAATTGTCGGTATGCCCAACGACATGCACCTCGTTGTTTGTCTTTCCCAAGACCAACGCAACCTTTTGTAAAAATCCGACCGTTTCTTCTCGCATGTCCGCGCTTCCTGTATCAAAAAGTAGAGGGCCTCTTAAACTGATCTTGATGGTATGATCGTCCTGAAGCGCAATTTCAACATCACTGACATTGGTTTCTTTGATGGCCTTTTCACTTAATTCAAGAATTTGTTCCGGGGTAAGACCTGTCTTGTTCGGATCAGTTGACAGTGGTGTATTCACAGGGGCCTTGCCGATTGTGCGTTCGCGAAAAGCACCTTCTGATTGGGATGCGCGAAATGCTTCTGCCGGATTTCTTTCAGACATACGGTAGGCATATAACATCGCAAAAAAGACAAACATTGTCATCATGAGATCGCCCCATTGCACCGCCCACTGATTGGCAGGAAGTCCCTGCAGTGGATCCTCACCGGGTTCTCCTTCATCTAAAAAACCTGCATCAAATGTCGGATCGTGAAAAACCATTTTCCGACTTTTTCGCGGCTCTAATCTTCGATCTTGTGGACTTTTCATTTGCGGGATGATAGAGAAATTTTCTTAAAGGCCTTACACGCCACTGCGATGGTTTTTTCAACGTCTGCTATCGTATGCGCTGTTGAAACAAAAAATGCTTCAAACTGTGAGGGCGGCAAGTACACGCCATTTTCTAATAAGAAATGAAAAAACTGCGCATAACGGGTTTTATCAGATTGCAGGGCCGTTTCATAATCAACGATTTTGTTTTCATTAAAAAAGAGCGTCATCTGAGAGATCAGCCGATTGATTTGCACTGGAATTTTTGCCTTCTGCGCGGCGTCAAAAAGCCCCGCTTCAAGCATAGCGGCGCGGGATTCCAGTCGTGCATAGTGTTTTGGATTTTGCAACAAAGTCAACACGGAAATTCCGGCAGACATGGCGAGCGGATTGCCAGACAAGGTTCCTGCCTGATAAACAGGCCCAAGCGGCGCTAGTTGCTGCATGATCTCTTTTTTTCCGCCATAAGCCCCGACAGGAAGTCCCCCGCCAATAACTTTTCCGAGACAGGTGAGATCAGGCCGTACCCCGTATCGGGTCTGTGCGCCCCCGTTACAAAAACGAAAACCGCTCATTACCTCATCAAAAATCAGCACAATGCCATACGGCTTGGTCAGTTCACGAAGACCCGGCAGAAAGCCGTCGGATGGAAGAACGGTGCCCATGTTGCCCGGAACAGGCTCTACAATCAGACACGCAATTTTATTTCCTTCTGTTTCGATAACGGATTGCACGGCAGATAAATTATTAAAGGGAACAACGATGGTATCTCGCGCAAGGTCGGGCGGAATGCCGGCAGAATCTGGAATCCCCAATGTGGTTGCGCCAGAACCGGCTTTGACCAACAGCGAATCGCCGTGGCCATGATAGCATCCTGCAAACTTAATTATTTTTGTGCGTCCTGTAAAACCGCGCGCCAAACGAATTGCGCTCATAGTCGCCTCGGTTCCCGAATTGACAAACCGAATCAACTCGATTGTGGGAAACGCAGATTGAATTAATTTTGCAAGGCTTATTTCCAGAGGTGAGGAGATGCCAAAACTCGTGCCTTCCCCAGCCGCCGCGCAAATTGCTTCTGTCACATTTTTCGGGGCATGGCCTAAAATGGCCGTTCCCCAAGATAAAACGTAATCAATCAGCTTGTTGCCGTCTACGTCTGTCAGCCTACTGCCCTTGGCCTTTTTCACAAAGAGAGGATCGCCACCCACGCCTTTAAAGGCACGCACAGGGGAGTTCACGCCGCCGACAAGCACCTCTTGGGCCACTTTAAAAAATAAGGAAGAATTTGTTTTTTTCATAGCCGTCATTGTAGAAACCCAAACCATTTAAGTCAACCTATAAGGGCCTACTCAAAATCGGCTATACGGTTCGCGATGCACAACAAAGAATCGCGGAACAATGCGGAATCCCTGTGCCTTTGCGATTTTTATTTTCAAAATAAAACAGACTATGCTATAGTCACGCATTATGGTTTTTTATTTTTACGAAGATGCGATGCAGTCTGTTCGCAAGATATCTGTAGACGGTCTTGTTCCTAATAGTTTTCACTTAAGCCATTGGGCTGGCAATGAAACCCCCGCAGAGCTAAAGGCAGACACCTCTACAGAAATTGCATTAAATTTTATATCAGACCCTCATTACAAATCCCTTTTTCCAAACGCAAACATCTTGACCAATAACCATTTTGATACAGATGGCCTTCTGGCGGTCTTTACACTGCTTTACCCGGACAAGGCAGAACCACTCGCCAAAACACTCATAGAAACTTCAGAAGCATTTGATTTTTCATCATTTTCTTCTGAAAATGGGGTGCAACTGAATATACTCATAGAGCAAATTTGTCATGCTGAAGCATCCCCATTTCGAAAAACATGGAAGAGATTCTCAGGGCCAAAAGATGCTATTTACTATAAAACGCTTCTACAAGAACTCCCTGACCTGATTAAACGAAAAGACGATTATAGCGATCTTTGGCGCGCAAGATTTGATAAAATTGTGGAATCCATGGAGCGATTTGAGAAGCGTGCCTTATGGGTGGAAGAATTTCATTCCGCCAAATTAACCGTCATTGTGGATGACACGAAACCTGCCCCACAGGCCATAGATTACTATTGCAAAGGCGACATTTTTTTAATCGTTCAGGAAAAGGCCGGAAAGCATAGCTATGAACTCTCTTATCGGTATTATTCATGGGCAGACACCATTAGGAGGCCTTCCATTCCAAAAATATCTACAACCCGACTGGCTGAATATCTGAACAAGAACGAGAAACAAAAAAATGGGACATGGAAAGATGTCACCAGAGGACAACCATTTAATTCCACTACAGTGCTAAGATTTACAGATGACAAAGAAGTTTCTTGTTTTAGCGACATTGCCCCAAACGAAGTAACGAAGTCCGTTCTGTCCTATTTAGAGAAGGCGATATAGCAATGTTCCACGTGGAACATTTTAGGAAATATCTAGTATGAACAATAAATTTTCTGTCATTGTTGTGGGTGCGGGTCATGCGGGGTCGGAAGCGGCCCTGGCGTCGGCACGCATGGGGGCAAATACCCTGCTCGTAACGCTCAAGCTCGAAAATATAGGCCAAATGTCGTGTAATCCGGCGATAGGCGGTATTGCCAAGGGTCACTTGGTGCGTGAAATAGATGCCTTGGGTGGAGAAATGGCGCGTGCAATAGATCAGGCTGGGATACAATTTAAAATCCTCAACAAGCGAAAAGGGCCAGCCGTGCGGGCGCCGCGCGCGCAGGCGGATCGGGATGTTTATCGCAAGGTGATGACCGATGTGCTTTTAGGTCAGCAAAATCTAACAGTTATAGAGGGGATGGTAGACGAAATTCTGGTAGAAAATAACAGGGCGTTTGGTGTAGCCCTTGCTGGTGGAGAGCGGTTTTTTTCTGATGCAGTCATTATGACAACGGGAACGTTTCTGCAGGGGCTGATTCATATTGGGAAAAAATCGTTTTCAGCCGGGAGAATTGGGGAAGCCCCTTCTGAAAAGGCGTCTCATTCGTTGGTGGGTCTTGGGTTTACGTTAGGACGATTAAAAACGGGAACGCCACCGCGTCTTGATGCGCAATCTATTGATTTTTCGTTATTATTGCCGCAATATGGAGACGATCCGCCTGTTCCATTTTCTTATTTTACAAAAAATCTGGTGGTGGATCAACTCCCGTGCTATCTAACCCACACCAATGACAAAACCCATGACGTGATACGCAAGCATCTTCCTGAATCGCCCCTATATTCTGGGGTTATTAAGGGAACAGGCCCAAGATATTGTCCGTCTATAGAAGATAAGGTCGTAAAGTTCTCCGAGCATCCGCGCCATCAGGTTTTTTTGGAGCCAGAAGGGCGCAATAGCAATCTGATCTACCCAAACGGCATTTCAACCTCATTGCCAGAGGAGGTGCAACTTGCATTTGTGCAAACCATTCCGGGGTTGGAGCATGTTAAAATGGTTCGGCCGGGGTACGCCATTGAATACGATTATGTTCCGCCCCATCAGCTTTATCCCACCCTTGAGACCAAAACAGTTGCAGGACTTTACCATGCGGGGCAAATTAACGGGACGTCTGGTTACGAAGAGGCCGCGGCGCAGGGGATTATGGCTGGCATCAATGCAGTTTTGAAGGTTCGGGGGGAGGCGCCGCTGATTCTGGATCGCTCTGAGGCCTATATTGGCGTTTTGATTGACGACCTCGTAACGCTTGGCACCGAAGAGCCTTATCGTATGTTTACGTCCCGCGCAGAATACAGATTGTTGCTCAGACATGACAATGCAGACTTGCGTCTCATGGAAAAGGGGTACAAAATTGGGTTAATATCAGAACAGCAATATAATCTTTGCCTTGAAAAGCAAGAAAATATAGCAAAAACAATGCGTTATGTTAAAGAAACGTCTATCAAAGAAAATAAGTCTGCAATGGCAGGGCTTACAAGTTTAGGCATCTCTAATCTTCTTCCTTCTGCCACGTTGGCGCAGGTGCTCAAAAGGCCAGAGATTTCTTTTGAAACGATTGCTACTCTTTTTGAACTGGATGTCGAAGAAAATATAGCAGAAGAGGTTGAAATACAACTAAAATATAACGGGTATATCGAACGGGAGAAGGGTCTCGTGAAGCGGTTTAAGGAAATGGAAGGAAAAAAAATTCCTGTGAGTTTCAATTACGATCAGGTTCCGTCTCTCTCTAATGAGGTGCGTGGAAAACTCAATCGGTTTCGTCCTGTATCTTTGGGGCAGGCTTCACGTATTTCAGGCGTAACCCCGGCGGCAATCTCAATATTAATGATCGAATTGGCACGAAAAAAGCAGTCTAGGTAGAACATTTCCTAAATAGTGTGTCATCGCGACTGACGAAAGAGATATTTATAAGGCGTTGTAGTATATAAGATTTCTCGCTTTGCTCGAAATGGGTATAAAGGTCACAGATTGTTGGTTTTTTGTTGATTTTTGTTATGGGGAAAATTATTACAATTTCCAATCAAAAAGGGGGTGTGGGGAAAACCACAACGGCTGTCAATCTTTCTGCTTATTTGGCCTTTACAGGCAAAAAAATTCTACTAATTGATCTTGATCCACAGGGGAACGCAACCTGTGGGGTAGGTGTTCGCCCAGAAATGATTAAAGGGTCGGTCTATGACCTCATCATCGGAGCCAAAGAATGGCCTGATCTTGTCGTGCGAACAGGGGTTCCCGATCTAGATGTCATTCCGTCCACGATTGATTTAGCCGGGGGCGAGATCGAGCTTGTGGGCATGGAGGGGCGGGAAACCGTTTTAAAGTCTCGGCTAAAAGGGGTGACGGATCTGTATGCTTACGTTATAATAGATTGTCCGCCGTCACTGGGGATGCTTTCCTTAAACGGCTTAACATCGGCTGATTCCCTGCTTATTCCGATGCAGGCAGAGTATTATGCAATGGAAGGACTAAAACAGCTTTTATCAACATTTGAACGGGTTCGAGAAGGATTCAGTCCGCATCTTACGATTGAGGGGATTTTATTAACCATGGTGGATACGCGCAATACCCTCAATGCACAAGTTGTGGAAGAGATTCGATCCAATTTTGGGGATTTGGTTTTTAAAGTGATTATACCGCGCAATATCACACTGGCAGAAGCGCCCAGTCACGGCAAGCCAGTCCTACTTTACAATCCCTTATCCAGAGGGGCAGAAGCCTATCTTTTGTTGGCACAGGAGGTATTACAGCATGCAACGTAAGGCGCTTGGTCAGGGGATGGGGGGGGGAACAGATGGCACACAACGTATAGGGCTAGGACTTTCCGCACTAATGCCCCCACTTCCAGAAAAATATGCTCAAAACAGTACACCAATAAACCCCCTGCAAATTGATATTGATAAAATTATTCCTAACCGATATCAGCCGAGAGAGACTTTTGACAAAGAAGGCTTGGCCCAACTTGCGCAATCCATTAAAACGTATGGGGTGATTCAGCCTATTGTGGTGCGTTCTCAATCAGATGGAAGGTTTGAGCTGATTGCTGGGGAACGCAGAATGCGGGCGGCATTGATAGCTGGTCTTTCTAAAATCCCTGCGACGATAGCGACTATTGACGATAAAACATCTATGGAGCAGGCCCTACTTGAAAATATTCAACGCGAGGATCTCAATCCTATTGAGCAGGCAAAGGGATTTGCAAGGCTTCTCTCCGAGTTTTCACTCACACAAGAGATGATTGCAGAGCGAATTGGCATCAATCGGTCGTCTGTAGCCAATACGCTTCGACTGCTTTATCTGCCCGAATCATTATGGGAAGAGATTGCAAAGGGGGTGATTAGTCAAGGCCACGCGAAGGTAATTTTGTCGTTGCCCACAGAAGCGTTGCAGATACAGGTTGCAGAGGAGATAAAGGCAAAAGGGCTTTCGGTGCGTCAGACAGAGGTGTTGACAAAGACGATCGTCACCAAAAAATCGCCTCGTCAAAAGGGCATCGGCGGAAATGTGTCGTTGGAGGTTAAAAACTTGGAGAATCGTCTGCAACAAGCCCTGCACACAAAAGTTCATATTGCGCCGTCTGGTGCGGGAAAAACCAAAGGCGAGATTAAAATTGCGTATTATTCTTTAGATGATCTTGATAGAATACTGGAAAAAATAATCCAGCATCCGTCATAGGTTTTTGGATTATTTGTTTTATGTTTATAGATAGGCACATAATTTGCATATAAAGTATGCGTTCGTTCGTCCATAACCTTTTTTGGTTTTGGATGTTTACATACGTTGTAATTAATAATTATGGAGGTCAATAATGTTTAATAAAAAGCAGGTTGAAGCACCGCAGGAGGTCATGACGTTTCTTGGAAAAGGGGCGCATTTTAAAGGGGTTTTGACGTTTGATGGGACAGCCCGTGTGGACGGAGAAATTGAAGGAGAAATCATTACGCAAGGGACGCTGATCATCGGAGAGTCAGGTGTGATTAAGGCTGAGGTTACGGCTGGCACTGTTGTGGTGGGCGGCAAAGTCATGGGGAATATTCACGCAGAGCAAAGAATTCAATTGCTGGTAAAAAGCGTTGTTACAGGCTCGTTAACAACCCATGCGGTCATCATAGAAGATGGGGCATTGTTAAATGGAATATGCGAGATGAAACAAGAGGCCGAGCCTGCATCAGAATCTTGGCAGGGAGCAGGATCGCTGGGTTCAGATAGAGATTCTCTTTACCCAAAAGATTTGAAGTTGGCGGTCAAAGCAAAAAAATAATCGTGTTTGAAAAAAAGTCTGTTATTGTTGGAATGAGTGGTGGGGTTGATTCTGCTGTTGTCGCCGCTTTGCTTAAAGAGCAGGGGTATAACGTTATCGGCGTTACCTTGGTCCTCTGGAAGGATGAGGCAGAGGAAGAAAAGCGGTGGCAAGATCGTTCTTGTTGCAAGGTGGGGCTTGCGCGCCATGTGGCAAAGCAACTTGATATTCCACACCACACCATTGATGCTCAAAAAGAATTTAGGTCAGAAGTCATTGATGATTTTTGCGATACCTATCTTTTAGGTCAAACACCCAACCCTTGTGTCCGTTGCAATGCGCTCATAAAATTTAAAGGCTTGTTAGATGTTACACGTAAGTTAGGTTGCGACTTTCTAGCCACTGGTCATTATGCCCGCATTGCTAAACAGGAAAATAGCGAGACAACTTCTCCAAGTTATACATTACAAACTGGGGTTGATGGGAAGAAAGACCAAAGTTATTTTCTCTATCGCTTGAATCAGGAGCAACTTGCAGGAACGCTTTTCCCGCTTGGGGAAATGAATAAAGAGGATGTCTATAAAAAGGCGAGCGCATTAGGACTGCCTTATGAGGATATTTTAGAGAGCCAAGAGGTTTGTTTCGTCAATCAAAAAACGTATCAGGATTTTTTAACAGAAAATCGCCCAGAAGCAGTTTCTCCCGGGGCGATTGTCATGGCCGGCGAAGTTGTGGGTACCCACAAGGGGGTTGCGTTTCATACTGTTGGACAACGCCGAGGATTGGATGTTGCTTTAGGGGAACGGGTTTATGTCTCAAGGATAGACCCTGTTAAAAATGAAGTGACCGTTGGCTATGCCGATTCACTTTTACAACGGAAATTGACTGCCGATAAAATCGTGTGGGGCGGCGTGGGGATTCCGGCTGTGCCGATTCGTGTGCAGGCAAAAATTCGCTATCGTTCGGTTCCTAAAGACGCCACACTGTTTGAGGCCAATGACCATTCGTTGCGATTACTTTTTGATGAACCCGAACGCGGCATCACGCCGGGACAATCTGTCGTTTTATATCAGGGAGACTCGGTAATTGGCGGAGGCATTATTCGGGCAGAATCTGGCTAATAAAAACGCCCATATTGAGGCAATTTCTAACACGTTGTGAAACCCAAATTCCGCGATAGCAGAATCTAAAAATTGCAAATTCATTTGGTTGTCGCCTTGACGCAACAACCAATCGCCTGTGCCATCTGCGTAAGCCCCAATGCCAATTAGATAACCTTGCGATTTACCCACGCAGGTCTGAAAGCGATTCTAAAATGGCTTTTGTGGCGGGCGATTGATTCAGGGTATAAAAATGAATGCCGGGTGCGGATTGTTTTAAGATATCTCGGCATTGTTCTGTTGCGTGACGAACACCTATTTTTGTGACGGCGTCACTGTCGCACTCAACCGATTCTAACTCTGACAACAACGCTTGCGGAATAGATGCCCCGCACATCTTGGTAAATCGCTTCACCTGATTGACGTTGGTAATCGGCATGATGCCGGGAATAATCGGAATGCGAATGCCCGCCGTTCTCGCCCTGTCTACAAATTCAAAAAAATATCTGTTGTCAAAAAAAAGCTGTGTGATCACAAAATCAACCCCCGCCTGAACCTTGATCTTTAAATATTCTAAATCCTTTTGCAGATCACGGCATTCAATATGTCCTTCAGGATAGCAAGCCCCTCCCAATGAGAAATTAAATTTTTTCCTGATATGGGCTGTTAATTCAGAGGCATAAGAAAATCCCTCTGTTGGCATAACAAAATGCCCTTGCCCGTTTTGCGGGTCTCCACGCAATGCCAGTAGATTTTCAATGCCAGATGCTTCTAGTTGATATAACACTTTGTCTATCTCGTCTTGCCCCGCTCCCACACAGGTTAAATGCGCCATCGCTTCTATCCCCAGTTCATTTTTAATCCGTTTGACAAGGTCAACCGTGAGTTCCCGCGTGGAACCTCCCGCGCCATAAGTCACCGAGACAAAAGAGGGAGCGAGGGATTTGAGATGCGCAATCGTTTCAAAAAGATGCACGACCCCTTCTGGGGTTTTCGGCGGGAAAAATTCAAACGAGAAAACAGGTTTGTTTGTTTCTAAAATATCGGAGATCTTCATGGGGAAATACTGTATTATTTTGAGCTGGCCGCAATCGTTTTAACAAAATAATGTTCACGATAAAACTTTAATTCTCGAATAGATTCGTAAATATCGGACATGGCCAGATGGGCGGCTTTTTTCTTGGGCAGAGCAACCCCTTTGGGGTACCATCTTGCAACCAGTTCCTTAACCGTACTAACATCCACATTCCGATAATGCAAGTAAGCATAGAGTTTCGGCATATACCGCGCTAAAAAACGGCGGTCATGGCCGATAGAATTTCCGCATAAAGGGGATCCTTGCGCCTTGCAATATAGAGAAACAAATGCAAGTGTTTTTTCTTCTGCTTGTTGTAGCGTGGTCGTGGCGTCTGCAACTCTTTTGAGCAATCCGGATGCAGTATGGGTTTTTAAGCTCCAAGCCTCCATTTTACTTAATGTCGCAGGATCATGACATATCGCTAATGAAGGCCCCTCTGCGAGAATATTTAATTGGCTGTCAGAAACAAGCGTGGCAATCTCAATAATAGTATGCTCATTGGGGTTTAGCCCTGTCATCTCAAGATCAAGCCAGATTAAATTATTTTTATTTTGCAGATGCATCCTGTAATTCCTTGCCTGAAAGTGTGGTGTTCTCAATGGCCTCTGCGGTAGCTGAAAGCCGCGGAATCCGTTGCAGAAAATTGATCTCGCGGGAGTTTTCAGTCAGAATTTTTTTGCGTGACGCAATCTTTTTTTTCGATGCGTAAGAATGCAGTAACCCTGTCTTCATGACGCTAACAAGTCGTCGCTCCATGAGATGCAGACGAAACCTGCCGCGCATATTTTGCCATCACCCCGCTTTGATATCTGGGTAAGGGAGGATGCCAGTGGGCGCGCCGTTTTTCAAGTTCCGCATCGGAGACCTCCACGCGAAGTTGTCGGGCGTTGATATCAAACGTAATCAGATCGCCATCTTGCAAAAGCGCAATAGGCCCGCCCACAGCCGCTTCTGGCGCAACATGGCCTGCCATCAACCCGTGCGTTGCTCCAGAGAATCGCCCATCGGTCATCAACGAGACAGCGCCATCTAATCCGGCCCCATGCAATGCGGCCGTCACGGCAAGCATCTCCCGCATACCAGGTCCCCCTTTTGGCCCTTCGTACCGAATGACAATCATATCCCCCGCCTGAATCTGTCCGCCCTTTACCCCCGCAAAGGCCGCCTCTTCACTATCAAAAACGCGCGCGGGGCCTTGATGATAAACCCGTTCGTGTCCAGCCACTTTAACAACACATCCTTCAGGCGCCAAATTCCCTTTTAGAATAACCAATCCCCCAGTCGGCTTGATCGGATTAGAAAGCGGACGAACGACATCCTGCCCTGTAGCTTCTTCTGCCGACTTGGCCTCTTCTCCAATCGTCTTGCCGCTCACGGTCATGATGTTGGCATGTAGTATTTTTGCGTCCAGAAGCCTTTTTGCGATAAGCCGCACACCGCCTGCCTTATAGAGATCGCTGGCCACATATTTGCCGCCCGGTTTTAAATCGGCCAAAAGTGGCGTGATCGAACTGATCCTATCAAAATCCTCAATGGCAAGGGGGATATCCATCTCATGAGCAATGGCTAAAAAGTGAAGCACGGCGTTGGTCGAGCCGCCTGATGCGGCCACCGATGCAATGGCATTTTCAATGGACTCTTTTGTAATCACGTCCCGCGGCGTAATATTTTTTGCTAAAAGCGCCATCACTTGTCGGCCTGTTTCATAAGCAACTTTTTCTTTTTGCGCGTCTTCTGCGGGAACAGAGGCTGAGCCCATGCAGGACATACCCAATATCTCAATCGCCATCGCCATGGTATTGGCTGTAAACTGGCCTCCACAAGCACCTGCGCCGGGACAGGCATGATTCTCTAAATCGGTGAGTTGGGCCTGTGAAATCTTCCCCTTTGCAAACGACCCAATCGCCTCAAAGACATCCTGAATGGTGACATCGTGGCCTTCAAATTGGCCCGGGGCAATGGACCCTCCATAGAGCATCAATGACGGAATATTCAATCGGCAAAGGGCCATAATCGTTCCTGGGATTGTTTTATCGCATCCAGAAAGGGCGATCACGCCGTCAAACAAATGCCCACGGGCAACAAGCTCAATGGAATCGGCAATCACTTCGCGGCTGATTAAAGAGGCCTTCATGCCCTCTGTCCCCATCGCGATTCCATCGGAAACCACAATGGTATTGTATTCAATCGGCGTCCCGCCTGCAGAGCGAATTCCTTCTTTGACGTGCACTGCAAGCTGTCGCAGATGAAAATTGCAAGGGGTGACTTCCGACCATGTGTTTGCAACACCGATCAGGGGCTTTGCCAAATCCGTATCGGTAAACCCGTTTGCCTTGAGCATCGCACGCGCGCCAGCGCGATCCGGGCCATCTGTCAGAACCCGACTTTTATGTTTTAAATCCATTCAAAAACCCTCGTGTGATTATTAGGGGACTGATTGTATCGGGAAGATCATCCGAATATCAAGGGAAATCATTCTAAAACTGCGGTTCAGACAACACCAAATTATGACTTAGCCCTGACTTTCGATGCCTATTTGGGTTTTACGCGAAACCTTGTCATAATCGCAAAGATCAATCCGGGGAAGGCGTACCGCAAGAAAACAGCAATCTTGCCGTGTGTTGTGATGATTGCCTCATCTTTGCGTTTTTGAATCGCCCGCACAATCTCACGCGCGGCGCAATCAGCAGACATCACAAGCCATCTGGGGACGGTCTCTTTTCGTGTCGCTATGAATTTCCCAGTCTTGTCTATTTTTCTAAATTCAGAGTCTATCAGCCCGGGACTAATCAGTGTGACTGAAATGCCGTAAGGGGCAAGCTCTAAACGAAGCGACTCGCAAAGCGCCCGCAACGCAAACTTGCTCATGGCATACGCAGAGTAATCAGGCGGGGCAATATGACCCACCACACTTCCGATAATCACAAGGCGCCCGCGACTTTTTTTAAGATGATCGAGTGTGGCATAAATTGTACGCAACACCCCAAAAATATTGGTCTCAAACTGTCGGCGATAGTCAGAAAGGGTGAGCTCCGCAAGCGCGCCTTTTACCCCAAAACCAGCATTGACAACCACCACATCAATGGCCGTAAAGGTTAATTGCGACAAAAGCACAACCCGCTCCAGATCGCCATCTTTTGTCACATCGCACGCGCTAAAGACAACACGCGCGCCCTGCTTTGACGCCCGTTCTGAAACCGTCTTGAGTTTATCCTCACGCCGCGCCGCAAGAATAAGGTCTGCCCCGCCTCTTGCATATTCTATAGCCAACGCCTCTCCAATTCCTGAAGATGCGCCTGTAATGAGAACGACGGGCCTATTTTTTTTAACGCCCTCCATCTAACGACCCTTTTAAAGCGCCTATAAATTGCGTCTCCAATATGAGCCATGCCGATGATACGGCCATCAAAAAAGCAAACTCAACAGAAGGTGTCACCGGCACCTTTAATATCATTTTAAAAATATAACAAATCCCTAAAAAATAGGTGACCGCCATTGTAAAGGCAGGCCATGCGAAAAATCGGACGAGCGCCTTAAAATCAGCGTGCGCCGTTTTTGCATAGACAAGCGTGGCCATGCTTCCTATGACGACACCTGCCAAAAGCGTCTGACGCGCAGGGGTTGCAATATGATCTGATAGAAAAAAACCAACACCAGCACTGCCACATATTACGGCAATCGCCATTAAAATAGATGCGGTTGGCACGCTTGTTAAATAGGGCATTATGGACTGGCCATCTGGAAATGTATGAATGACTTGCGTGTTATGATACCGCGCGCGATAGTATCCGATTTCAAACCCGTCTCGTGCCACAGCCGTAGCCACAAAACTTATCATTGCGGCACGTACAATGCCATAACCCATAAAAAAATCTACCACCCCAAGGATCATAAAATAAAGAAAGAACGGATAAAGAAAGCCTATTCTTAAACCCAGCCAAAGCAGTTCCTCTCGCCGTTCTCGAAAGAGCGTTAAGAACGGGGCACCAAATCCTTTTGCGTAGGCATAAAAAACAACGGGGATACAGGTAATGGCGGACAAAAGACCGATCATGACAAGCGCAAGCCCCCTGGATTCAGAATGGATCAGATACGCGATTGCGAAAAAAGGGGGATAGACTGCAAACCCAGAGAAAAGTATCGCCCGCCACTTCCTTTTACTGGCATCTTTATCCTGATCCACGGCCGTACCGTAAAGAAGACGTAGTTTTAAGCGATGCAACATCATTTATCGAAACAAGATTTTTAAATCATCTACAGATTTTGCAAAAAAATCAGGCTTTGCATCTTTTAACACTTGATCATCTCCAAAGCCGTAGCCCACAGCGCAGACTTTAATCCCGGCCGCGCGCGCCGCAAGAATATCATTCATCATGTCTCCGATAATGATTGTCTCTTCTGCCGGCACATTCAATGTCGCCAGTGTTTTTAAGATCATTTCTGGATGCGGCTTTAACTGCACCCCATCCTCCGCGCCTAAAACCAGTTCAAAGGTATTTTCAGCACAAAGCCCTTCAATAATTTTTTGGGTATAAACAATCCGTTTGTTCGTGACCACTGCTTTTCGTTTGTGCTGATTTTCGGAAAGCAATGCCTGCATCCCGGGATAAAGGCAAGTCTCATGCACAAGACGAGCAAGATAATGCCGTTCAAATATTTTAAGCGCACGATCAATGACGAGCGGATCGGCACTGCCTGTTGTATCGCTAATCAAACGATACACCCCGTTGCCCACATAGCCATAGATCGTTTCGTTGGGAAGTTCTGGCAACCCAAGTTCACGAAATGTCAGATTGACCGATTCGGCAATATCTTTGCGAGAATCAATAAGCGTTCCATCTAAATCAAAAATATACAGTGTAAACATCTATGATTGCGCAATCTGACGAATTAAGTCGCGTGTAGCATGATTTTTAGGATCGCCTGTAATCCGAACACAGCCCCCATAAGCCCTCACCATGGCCCCCTCTGGAACAGAGTCCTCCGTGTAATCAGTGCCCTTTGCATGGATTGCGGGTTTCAGCGTTTGTAATACTTTTAGCACATTGGATTCATTAAAGATCACAACATAGTCCACACAGGCCAAAGCATCAACGATGCAAGCCCTTGCCTTCTCATTTAAAATGGGACGCCCCGGGCCTTTTAATTGACGCACCGATTGATCACTGTTGATCGCAACCACCAAAACATCTCCCAACGCCTTTGCCGCCTGAAGATAACGGACATGCCCAACATGGAGCAGATCAAAACAGCCGTTCGCCATCACTACTTTTTTATTTTGAAGCCTACGCGAAAGTGCTTGAAGTTTGATTAACACTTTCGATGTACGCCTGCCAATAATTCTTCGGCGCTCACAGTGCATGTTCCATATTTCATGACAACAATACCCCCTGCGATATTGGCAAGTTGTGCGGCCTCATACATAGAACTGCCCGCGGCCAGTGCCAATGTCAGCGTGGCGATGACCGTATCTCCCGCACCGGTGACATCGGCCACCTCATCACTGCCATGAATCGGAATATGCACAGGCTTTTTCCCGCGTTCAAATAACGCCATCCCTTCCCGTCCGCGCGTAATTAAAAGCGCATCGTGATTGAGCTTTTTCCTAAGTTGTTGTCCGGCCTTGTTCAGTTTAGTGAGATCGTTTCCAATGGTAATGCAAAGCGCGGCCTCTGCTTCCGATTCGTTCGGCGCGGCGGCGGTCATTCCCGAAAACCGATTGATTGAAAAACGAGAATCTAATGTCGTCGGAACATGACTAAATTTCATGTTTGAGACGCGCTCTGGAGAAACAATGCCATAGCCATAATCCGAGATCATAAACGCATCTGTTTTCTTTAATGCGGACTGTACTTTTTGTTCTGCCCTCTTTAAGACCTGAGCGTCAGCAAGCGTACTGCCCCAATCTAATCGCACCACCTGTTGCCGATAGCCATGCGGCATCCCCGCCAAAATCCGCATTTTTGTGGGTGTTTTATAGCCTGCAACTTTTTCAATCCCAGAGGTATCAATGCCTAGCCCCGCAAAGTGATCTAACATGCGCTCTCCCTCCGAGTCGTAACCCACCACACCGATAGGATACGGAATCCCGCCCAACGCCGCAATGTTGGCAATGGCGTTCGCGCCGCCGCCTGGGACTTGCTTTGTGTCGCGATGATTTAAAATAAGCACCGGCGCCTCGCGGGAGATGCGCGCAATCTCGCCATATAGAAAAACGTCAGCGACCAGATCGGCCAAAACGGCAATGCGCTTTCCTTTAAACTGGTGAACAATATTTTCCAAGAGATTCAAAGTATAAATCCTAAAACAACTTCGTATAAAAATACGGGTGACGCAAATCCTCTGAAGGGTAATATGAAAATAGATGTTAAAGCAAGTTGGGTTCCATCCATTCTCGAATCAACGCAATGGTTTTCTCCGTCGCCCCCTGATTGTCATCCATAATTTTTTTTGCATTTTTTCCAAGCCGTACGGACAACAGGTTGTCAGAGAGAACAGCATCAACGGCATTGACGAGCGCATCAGATGAGGATACGCCAATGGCCGCTTCTGCATTAAGAAACCGACCTGCCATTTCTGAGAAATTTTCCATGTGAGGCCCAAAGAGAATCGGTTTTGAAAAAAATGCCGGCTCTAATATATTGTGGCCTCCATGCGGCGTAAGCGATCCCCCCACAAAAACAACCTTCGCAAATTCAAAAGCAGACGCCAATTCTCCAATGCAGTCCAACAAGATAACCTGTGAAGGCGCATGGGGTTCCTGAATCTTCGACCTGCGGAAATAAGTATGGCCGCTTTTCTCAATCAGCACCGCAACTTCGTTAAATCGGTCGGGATGTCTGGGCGCAATCATAAGTCTGAGTCTAGGATGTTTTACCCTTAATTTAGAAAAAACGTCCAATACGATTTTTTCCTCAGAGGGCATCGTTGAGGCCGCTATCCATAAAGGATCGCCTGTGGCAAGCTCATGGACCAGTTCTGCAGGCAGCGCGCTGTTTAAACGAGACATGTCATATTTTAGATTGCCAATCACAAACACCTTTTGAGGATTGGCCCCAAGCGACACAATCCTCTGGCAGTCTATTTTGGATTGCATACCGATGACGCTATAACGGTTCAAACTATTCTTCAAAAGACGCCGAATCCAACAATAACGAGGGTAAGATTTATCGGAAATCCTGCCATTTACCCATAAGACCGGAATGTTGCGCGCTTGGCAATCGCGTAAAAAGTGAGGCCATATCTCTGTTTCGGTAATCACAACCATTCTGGGCGCAACACGGTCTAACACACGATGCACCGAACATTGTAAATCAAACGGGAAAAAAATAAGCGCGTCTGGACTATAAGAAGGCGCTTTGACCACTTGTTGTCCGGTGGGCGTGACTGTAGAAAGTACAATCGGCACACCGGGAAACTCCTGCCGCATCCGTTCAATCAATCTTTTGACCGATAAAACCTCCCCCACAGAAACAGCATGAATCCAAATCGGCTTGCTAAACTGCGGAATATGAAAAAATCCCATCCGATTTTTGATCGAGGCAAAGTGCGTACGGCGTGTGGGTGAAAAAATGAGGAAGAGAAAAAAAGCAACAATCTGAATGCAAGAGTATAAGAAATACATAATTAAGATTTCTGATTATACTCTAAAAAAAAGTCAATCGTTTTTATTAAATGCCCCTTTATCCTCACAATGTCAAAGGGATCGAAAATTTTTCTCCGCAACGCATCTGTTACATAAAAGACATCTACAATTTGATCCAATTGGGTAGAAATCTTCGCGGTATGAACAGACAAACCGGCTTCGAAAATCGCCTTGGTGATAAAATACAAAAGCCCTTGTCGGTCTTCTGCAAACACCTCCAAGAGGGTAAAGCGGTCTGAACTTACATTGTCAATTTCCACGCGCGTCGGGAGATGTGTTAGCGCAATAGCCCCTCCGCGTCTTCTCCGACCATGAATTAAAATGGTCTCAACTTGTATATTGCCCAGCAGGACTTCAGAAATAGCGCGGCTCACCGTTGCGAGTCTTTCGGCATTTGGCTTTCCAGAAAAGTCTAAGTCGTCTACTTGAAAGGTATCCACCACCGTCTGATTTTCCCCAGTCGTAATCGTAGCGCCTAAAATTTGCAATCCACTGCCGGACAAGACCCCGCTGATTTTTGAGAAAATGGCCGTGGTCAGGGTGTCTAACGTGTAAATCGTATATTCCGTCATTTTTCGCGTGTCATTGTATATAGCCGTAACCCGCACCTTTTCATCAGAAAGGCTCATGTCCATTGAAGCTTCTTTCATCTGCGGAAGATTTTCTCCTGTGAGAATGGCCTGTGTTTTCTCAAACAATTCCCTCAAAAGATCCCGTTTCCAGTCTGTGAGGGTGCCTGCCCCCACTGCGGCGACATCAGATAGCGTTAAAATATAGAGCATTTTAAGCATCTCGGACGTTCCAACTATTTTTGCAAATTCCATGAGAACCTGCTGATCTGCAAGATCACGCCGAAATGCAATATGCGTCATCAAGAGATGTTGTTTGATTAAAAACAGCAAACTGGCCTTTGCGTCGTTGACGATTCCGAGTTTCATGCACGCCTCGTCCGCAATCTGGACACCTATTTCCGAATGGTCTCCCCCGTGTCCCTTGCCAATGTCATGTAGAAGAAGTGCTAAATGTAGAATTTCTTTTTGATGAATTTCACGATAGACTTGTCCAACGCGATTCTGAACATAAAATAAATTTTCGGCCTCTTCCACCGCTCGGAAAGAATGCTCATCCACAGTGTATTTGTGATATGCGTTAAACTGCATCAAGGCGCGCGACTTTGCAAATGCAGGGATAATTTTTTCAAGGAGTCGTAAGCGATGCAACTCCCGTACAACAAAACCGACACCCACCGCAAAACCAATGATTTTAAGAAACCCTTCCGCCTCATCAGACATCGTGTCAACGGCCTCCTTAATCAATAGGCGTGTTGCCGCAGAGGGTTTAAGTTTATAACGTTGTGCAAGATGAAAAAGCCTCAATACGTAAGACAAATGATGTAAAACTTTCTCTTGCGCGCGCGGAAGAATAGAAATCTCATCGCCAACCATCAGAAAATCCTGTTCAATGATTTTTCGCCGCAATAGACCGCGCACATAAAAAAGCAAAGGCTTAGGACGGATTTGTTCTATAATGGGCAGGGTAATATCGCGGATTTGTGTGGTCTTTTCATAATACTGTTTCATGAACTGCTCAACCGCCAAAAGATGCCCTTCGTCCTTAAATCCGTAAAGGTTGGCTAGCCGAATCTGGTCATCAAAAGTCAAAACATCTTGGCATTGGTCCGCCGTAAAATGAAGATCATTTCGGATCTGCCAAAGCAATTCTTGCGCGTCTGCAATGGCTTGATAATCGGCGTGGCTTAAAACACCCAACGCTTTGAGCGTTTCTAACGAGGAGGTTTGATGCTTGCAAAAGGCAATCCATTTAAAGAGATGAATATCGCGTAGCCCGCCCTGACTCAATTTTATATGAGGCTCCAAAAGGTAAACAGTGGTTCCGTGTTTCTGACACTCATCTTCCCGTTCTTTAATTTTTGCGGCGATATAAGCCTTTGTATTGCGGAGGGCGACGGATTGATAAAACCTAGCAAAAAAATGCTCAAAAAGTGTCTTATTTCCCGAGACAAGGCGAGACTCCAAAAGAGCGGTTCTCACTGTTAGGTCTGACTTAGACAGGACAATACAGTCATTGATCGTGCGAAGGGAATGGCCTACACGAAAACCAATATCCCACAACATCTGTAAGATTTTTTTAGACGCCTCTTCTGTAACGGCCTGATACGGATCCTGATATAAAAACATCAGGTCAATATCAGAGTAAGGAGAAAGCTCAGAACGACCATACCCCCCAAGGGCAATAATAGACAGCCCATTTACAAGATTATTGTGAATTGCGGGCGGGGATTGTAAAAGAATATCCCTATAAAGAGACTCTATAATCTCATCGGCGAGCGCCGTGAGGGAGGCAATGACCTGATGGGCAGAGAAAGCCCCAGAAACCATTGCCCCCTGTCGTGGCCGCGCCCTAATCTCATGAAATCTGGATGCGCGATATGCTTTGAGCGAACCCTGATTAACTTGTAGGGACACAACGTGCCGTGTGGCCAAACCCCTACAGGGCGGCTTCTCCGGTCTCTCCGGTTCGGATGCGAATCGCCTCAGAAACAGCACTCACAAATATCTTCCCATCGCCAATGGAACCCGTGGCCGACTTGGAAAGAATCGTTTGAATTGCCTTTTCAGAAAGACTGTCAGGCACAGCCATCTCTATCTTCACTTTTGGAATAAACTCAATCTTATACTCAGCGCCCCGATAGGTTTCTTTGTGTCCCTTTTGCCGGCCAAAACCTTTTACTTCCGTGACGGTCATCCCAGAAACCCCAATGGCAACCAACGCCTCCCGCACCTCATCAAGCTTAAACGGTTTAATAATCGCTTCTATTTTTTTCATGAGGAATTCCTCCTTATCGGGGCGCAACAAGTTACGCCACTACAGTTTATTGTTGAATGATCCCTTTATCCTTGGCCATTAAAATCTTCTGTATACCCGCGTACACCCATTTCAGGGATGTCAAGACCTTCAATCTCCTGTTCTGGCGTTACACGATTTCCAACCAAGGCATCTAATAGCTTAAAGAAACAATAAGAAGCAGTAAAAATAAAAGTAAAATTCACAACAATACCAATAACTTGAGCCAAAAACTGTCCTGAGTCGCCATACAAAAGACCCGTCACAGGCCCTTTCACCCCGTTCCAGCCATCGCCATATTTTCCGTCTGCAAATAGACCTAACGCAAGGATACCCCATGCGCCACAAACCCCATGAACAGAAATTGCGCCCACCGGATCGTCTATTTTAAGGGTTTGATCTATAAAAAATACAGCCCAAATCACGAGGATGCCTGCAATGCCCCCAATCATAACGGCAGAGAGCGAGTTCACAAAAGCGCAAGGCGCCGTAATCGCGACCATCCCTGCCAACATCCCGTTGACCATCATCGAGGGGTCTGGTTTTCCGTATTTCACCCACATATAGGTCATCGCAGAAAATGCCCCTGCGGCGGAGGCCAGCATGGTGTTGACAGCGATCACGCTAATTCTAAGATCAGTCCCAGCCAAGGTGCTTCCGGCATTAAAACCAAACCAGCCAAATGCCAGAATAAACGTTCCTGCAATCGCCATTGGAATACTATGGCCGGGAATCGCATTCACTGTTCCATCCTTGCCATACTTCCCAATACGCGCGCCCAACACAATAGCCCCAGCCAAGCCAGTCCATCCGCCGACCATGTGCACAACAGATGACCCAGCAAAGTCAACAACGCCATGCCCTAAGCCAAAATTTTGCCCCAGCATCGCAAGCCAGCCACCGCCCCAGACCCAATTCCCATGGATGGGATAAGTCACCATCGAAAGAAAGAAACTAAAAATAATAAAGGAAATAAACTTCCAACGTTCAGCCAAAGCGCCGGTGGGGATCGTTGCGGCGGTATCCATAAAGACCATCTGAAAAAGGAACATCGTAAAGATCGTCACATCATAAGCGCTACCACTTAAGAAAAATCCTTTCAACCCGATGAGTCCAAAGGTTTTTCCAAAAAGAGTGATGGTAAACTCGTTGGTGAGGACAGGCTGACCGCCAAAGGGTAAGATTGCCCCGAATCCCCCAAACATAAATGCGAAACCGCAGATCCAGAAACCGAGCATACCAACCGCATAAACCATGAGGTTCATGCTCATGGTGTGGGCAACATTTTTGGCACGTGTAAAGCCCGTCTCCACCATGGCAAAACCGCATTGCATAAACATCACCAGAAAACCGCACAATAATGTCCACATAATGTTGATAGATATTCGGTTGTGTCCTGCCACCGTCGCTACCTCGTCGAAAGTTGGCTTGCCAGCTGTTGCCGCCGCAACATCAGCGATGCCACCCGTGCTGGCGCCAGACGGATCACCTGTAGGATCAGCAACAGCCTCCGTGGCCATCGCAACAGGTTCTTGCGTGACCGCAGAAGGCGCAGGGGCGGATTCCGCAGATTGCGCAACTGCATCCTGTGCCCAGCTCATGCCACCCAAAAAAATAAGAGAAAATAAAAACAGAGCTGAAAAAACATTAGATTTATTCATTAAATTTCATCCTCCGTAATATAGGGAAATGTGAAATGGTACTGAAATTGAAACACTATGTCAATAATTTGCAATTTAAAATGCGCTATCTTTGGCCCAGGACCATCCGCGCCACCGTAGCAACGACCACGTCCTGCGCCCCTGCCTGCATGAGCATTCTCGCGCCTTCTTTTACGGTTGCGCCTGTGGTATAGACATCATCAATCAGTAATATCCGCCGAGCCTTGATTGCATTGGGTGTCGTCACATGAAATGCCCCCTTGATATTCTGGTCTCGTTCTTTTCGTGACAATCCAACTTGTGGAGGCGTCTCACGGATTCGAATCATGGCATCTATCAAATAAGGAACCGCACAGACTCTGCCTATTTGTTGCGCTAAAAGCAGAGACTGATTAAATTCGCGGCTTCGCAGACGCGAAGGAGAAAGCGGTATCGGCATGACATAATCAATAGATAAATGGGCAAGGTCATGGGCAATAAGCCTTGCAAGCGGCACTGCCAAATGATTTTTTTTCTGATATTTAAACTGGCGAATCGCAGTCGCCAATGGACCTTCGTAAAGCAACGGGGTGATCGCCTTTGAAAAAGGAGGAGGCGCTTTACGACACGCATCGCAACGATGAGACGGAGAATGAGAAGTTGAAGCAAAAGAAACAAAAGGGGTACTGCAGATAAAACAGCAAGGCCCATTAAGCCTAATAATCTGTGTTGAGCAACCTACGCAAAAAATATTTTCTCCAGAGTGCGCCTCCTGACAGTGCATACAGCTTTGTGGATAGAGAAAATCCAATAACTTGTTTATATATTTTTTGAGATCTTGTTTCACTTGCCAATACAAAATTGGTTGAAGATTTGGTCTAATATCTCGTCGGTTGTCGTCTCGCCCACGATTTCTCCGAGCGCGTCTAACGCCTCACGCAGGTCCGACGCCATAAACTCCACAGCTGGATTTTCTTCGACATTTTCTTTTGCAAATTGTAACGCCCGTTTCATCGCAGACTCGGCCCGTTCAAGCGCATGCTTGTGCCGCATCAGGGCGACCATTGGCGGTTCTTTTTCCTCTGCAATCATCAACGAAACCAACTTATTTTTAAGATCATCAAATCCATGCCCTGTTATTGCAGAAATAGAAACAATCGGGTCTTTTGGATATTGCGCCTGAATCGCGTCCATATCCATGCAAAATGGCAGGTCGCTTTTGTTGAGGACAACAATCTTTTTCTTGCCAGAAATCTTATCCCCTAACACAATATCTTTTGGATCCATCGTCTTACTTGCATCTAAAATAAAAAGCGCGATATCCGCTTTTTCTAATTCTGCTTGTCCTCGCCGCACCCCTTCTTGCTCAATGGAATCCGTTGTCTCTCGCATACCCGCGGTGTCAATGATTTTCACAAGATGGCCTTGCAGATTGAACCCTTCCTCCAATGTATCCCGTGTGGTTCCCGGAATGGGCGTGACAATCGCGCGATCTTCCCCTAATAGCCTGTTCAGAATCGAAGATTTCCCAACATTGGGGCGGCCTATAATGACAACACTTGTTCCCTCTCGAATTTGCCTTCCTTCTTCGTATCGGGAAAGCAGATCGCCAATCAACTGATAGGGTTTATCAATCCGCGCGACAATTTCCTCTTGCGAACATAGATCAATTCCCTGTTCTGTAAAATCAATGGACGCCTCAATGTGCGACAGGAGCGACACAATCTCTGCCCGAACAATGTAAATTTTTTCCGATAATTTTCCGCGAAGCTGATTAAGTGCCATGGCCTGCGCAGAATGGCTTTGCGCCGAGATCATTTCCATAACCGCTTCGGCCTGCGCCAAATCCATTTTGCCAGCAAGAAATGCCCGACGCGTAAACTCCCCGGGGTCGGCAAGCCGCGCCCCGCAAGACAGCAACACGGACACAATTTTTTGAAGCAGTAAGGGATTGCCGTGAGATTGAATCTCAACCACATCCTCTCCCGTGTAAGAATGTGGCCCCTTCATGAACAACACGAGGGCTTCGTCAATGACATGATCGGTGGAAGGATCAATAATCTCGCCATGATGAACCGTATGGCTTGTGAAACCATTGCGCTTTTTGCCGTTAAAAATTTTAGAGACGATAGCGAGCGATAACTGGCCGCTGACCCGAATCACGCCGATACTGCCGACCCCTGCGGGTGTCGCAATGGCGCAAATGGTATCGTCCGGTAGGTAGTGATTCTCCTGTTGACCTACCGTTCGGTTCACGTTGCAACAGCAGTGGTGGTCTGTTTATTGATCCAGTATTGTTGCGCGATGCTTAGGATATTGTTCACTGCCCAGTAAAGCACCAATCCGGACGGAAAAGAAATCATGAAAAATGTATAAACAATCGGCATGAACATCATTATTTTAGCCTGCGTGGGGTCCATGGTTTGCGGCTGTGTCATTTGCTGAAGAATCATGGTTGCGCCCATGATCACGGGCAAGACATAGTAAGGATCCTTATCAGAAAGATCAGAAATCCAAAGCATAAAATGCGCGCCCTTTAGATCAATTGAAATATAAAGCACATTAAAAAGGGCGACAAAGACAGGCATTTGCAACAACATGGGAAGACATCCCCCGAAAGGATTGACGCCCGCGTCTTTATATAGATTCATCAGTTCCTTATTCATTTTTTCTTTGTTGTCCGCCCATTTCTCCCGAATGAAGGTGACCTTAGGCTGTAACGACGCCATTTCCTTCATGGAGACAAGACTTTTTTTGGTCACAGGATGAAATAGGACTTTAACAAAAATAGTCAGCAGAATAATCGCAATGCCGTAGTTGTGTGTCATGTCATAGATAAACCGCAAGACATAAAACAACGGTTTGGCAACCAGTCGCACCGGAAGCCAGCTTCCAAAAATAAACCAGCCAAAATCAATCGCTTCTTCAAGATATTTGTGATAGGAGGCGAGACGGTCATATTCTTTTGGCCCGGCATATAAAATGAATTTGTCTTCCCGCCGGGCATCGCCCGCAATCTTCATTGATACGGAAACTTCTGTCTCTGAAATCCCTTGTACGGAAACAGGAACCCCAGCACCCTCAGGAATCAACGCGCTCATAAAATATTTATCGGATAACCCAAACCAAGTTGCAGGAGATTCATGGGTGACTGTTGTCATTTTGGGGTTTTCGGAAATAATCTTGCCGTCAATCATGGTGATGGCGCCAATGTCACCGCCAAAACTTTTTTCCCAATCGGTAATCCCAAAGTTTGATCCCAACGCAATCTGATAGCCCTTTTTTAATCCGTCTGCCTTGATCTTAATATCGGCCTGATATTGGTCGTTGTGAAATGTAAGTTCCTTCGTGAGAGATCGGCCATCTGTTGTAACGGCTTTCATGATCACCGTCTCTTGTGGCTTAGACGCGCTTAAACGAATTGTTGTTTCGTCAAGAGAATAAGTCTGGCTTTTAAAAGATTCGTCTTCCAGAAGCGTGACGGAAAGAGGCGCAACCAACCCCTTTTTCGATATCAACTGCATCGGCTCTATCACGCCTTTATCATTTTTCTTTGTATATTTTTTAAGCTCCCACACTCGAATCACCCCACCGTGACTGGATAAAACAACCCGATACAAATCGCTTTCAATCACCTTTAATGTTTCTGGCGCCACCGCCACCGACGGCGTTTCCGCAATCTGTGACCCTGCGGAGCGCGTTACGCTTGGGATATGCCCGCTATCTTGCACGCTATTGGTGGTTGGCACGGATGGAGACGACTGCGTAAGGGCGGGCGCACTCGGTTGCGATGATAGCGTGGGTGCGAATTTTTCCAAGAGGAATGGATAGGCAGAAATAATCAGTAGCGATAATACGAGAAAAACAATAATGCGACGTTCCATAATTGTTTAAAGCCTTTCGTGTGTTATCAAGCCGGATCGTACCCGCCATGAGAAAACGGACTACAACGGACAAGACGTTTGATTGTCAAAAAAAGACCCGATACCATTCCATGCCGTTTCACAGCCTCAATAGCGTAAGCCGAGCAGGTCGGATAAAAACGGCATATCGGGGGATGGAGTGGAGAAAGAAACCGTTGATAGATGCGAATCATGATAATGAAAAGTCTAGTCACCTTAGAATGCCGTGATCAAGGAGAATTTTACCGACATGGATGATCGCTTCATGAACGCTGATATCTTTTGATTTCTCTCTTGGAACAACGATAAAATCATACCCATTTAATTCTTTTTTTTTACTAAAGATGGCCTCTCGAAAGACCCGTTTGACGCGATTTCTTTGTACTGCCGAACCCAACTTTTTGCTTGCGTAAACTGCGTATCTTGGCCTTTCAGACTTGTTTTCTTGAAAGTAAAGAACCATTAGATCAGAAACCACCTTTTTTCCACTTACGAAGAGTTCCTTCCTAACTTTTCTATCTTGCAGTCTTACGAGACGAAAATGTGGACGAAAATGTGGAGAAGTGATCTGAGACGCGTTAGGGGATAGCGATCCGTTTTCTTCCCTTATCTCTCCTTCGCTTGATAATTTTTCTCCCATTGGGGGTGGCCATTCGCCCTAAAAAACCGTGGGTTCGTTTTCTTCTGATATTGCTCGGCTGATAAGTTGTAGACATAATCTCTCTCCGCTAATGTACCCTGCATTATCCACAAGAATAGCCTGCCTTGTCAAATCTTTAGAATCGCGCAGGCCTTTTTCTTATCCCTTTGCATTTGTCTAACAAGTTCGGTGCTGTTTTCAAATTTTGCATCGGCGCGGATCCACTCTACAAAAGAGACCTTCAGTTTTTGTCCGTATAATTCTTTATTGTAGTCAAAAATATGCGCCTCAATTTGCACCTCTCCCTTGTCGCGAAAAGTTGGTTTTGATCCAATATAGACAATGCTTGGGTGTGGCGGAAGGCCATCCAATAAGGTCGTCTGCGCGGCATAAATGCCTGCACTGGGAACAATGCGGCCGGGCAGATGCATATTGGCCGTCGCAAACCCAAGCTGTTTGCCCGCGCCATCTCCGTGAATCACATTGCCCTCTAAAGCATAAAGCCGTGACAACATTTTTGCCGCACGGGACACATCTCCGAGCAAAAGCAGTTCTCTGATGGTCGAGGAGCTCACCAATGTATGATTTAGAAAAACGGTTTCTTGCGGAAAGACATCAAAGCCATATTTTTTGCCAAGCGCAACAAGATCAAGTGCCCGTCCCGATCGGTTTTTGCCAAACGCAAACTGCTCCCCCACAAAAACTTCTTTGCATCCAATTTTTTCGACAAGAAGCTTTTGGGCAAATTGCGCCGGAGTCTGATGCGCAAATTCCTTGCTAAATTCAACAAACAAAACAACATCAATGCCGCACGCCTCAATTAAGTCTTTTTTTTCTTCAAACGGTGTCAAGAGTCGCGTCGGTTGTTTTGGTGAAAGCACCTGCGAAGGATGCGGCCGAAACGTCAGCACAACCGCAGTCCCCCCTTTTTCTCTGGCACGTTCTACGGTTTTTTGCAAGAGGGCTTGATGCCCAAGATGCAGACCATCAAAGTTCCCAATGGCCACCACGGGATAAGGGGTAATCGGGGTAATCTCGTCTGTCCCAACAAAAATATTCATGGTAATTGCTTTGCGGCTTCTTTCGCAAAGTAAGTGAGGATCATATCCGCGCCCGCTCGCTTGATGGCGATCAGCGATTCTAACATGGCCTGCTGTGCATTCAACCATCCATTTTGCGCCGCAGACATGATCATAGAATATTCGCCGCTCACCTGATACGCGGCAATCGGCACATCAAACCGCCTTCTGATTTTAGCGATAATGTCAAGATAAGGCAGTGCTGGCTTGACCATAACGATATCCGCCCCTTCCTCGATATCCTGTGCAACCTCGCAAATCGCCTCACGATCATTGGCCGGATCCATCTGATAACTTTTGCGATCTCCGAAAGACGGGGCAGAGTCTGCGGCCTCGCGGAACGGGGCGTAAAAACAAGACGCATATTTAGCAGAGTAGGAAAGTATGGGCGTTTCAGCCTTCCCCTGTTCATCTAACATTTTTCGAATCGCCCCAACGCGGCCATCCATCATATCAGACGGCGCCACGATGTCCGCGCCCGCCACAACGTGCGATAAGGCCATCTTCGCTAAAAGCGCCAATGTCTCATCGTTGAGAATCTTGCCGTCTTTCACCACGCCACAATGACCATGCGATGTATATTCATCAATACAGACATCCGTGATCACGAGCAGATTTGGATTTTGGTTTTTGATAGCAGAAATTGCAGTCTGAACAATCCCTTTGGGATCAAATGCGGAAGAGGCCATATCGTCTTTTTGCTTGGGAATACCAAACAGGAGCACCGCGGGAATCTCAAGACGTGACGCCTCCGCAGTTTCCTTCAAGAGGGTCTTGATCGTATGCCGATACTGTCCCGGCATTGAATTAATCTCTGTTTTTCCCGTTTGGCCGTGCGTAACAAAAAGCGGAAGAATCAAGTGGTCTTTCGATAGGCGCGACTCACGAACCAATCTGCGGATCGGTTCATTTTGGCGGAGTCTTCTTCCGCGATGAATAGGGAACACCGTTTTATTTCCTTTTAAAGTATTCCACAATCGCCTCCGTCAGCGCGGGAAATGTATATTCGTTCGAAATCAGATCCACTTGCATATTGTGCGATCTTGCCGCTTGCGCGGTAATAGGCCCAATGCAGGCAATCGCGCTTTCTTTCAAAAATGCCATCTGTTGCGAGGTCATCCCTTCCACAAAATTTCTGACTGTGGAAGCGGAGGCGAATGTTATCATATCTATTGGCCCTTTGCGAAATATTTCTTCTCTGTCTGTTTCGGAAGGAGAGATGGTTTGATACCCTGCAACAACATCAAGGCGACCGCCCTTATTTTTAATCTCTGCGGGTAAAATTTCGCGGGCTTCCAACGCGCGCGGCAAGAGAAATCGTTTGCCCGCAATGCCCCGTTTTTCTAATTCCTCTAAAATCCCTTCGGCCCTAAATTCTGATGGAATGAAGTCGCACAAAAGGCCACTCTTTATTATTTCTTCTCGTGTGCGTGGCCCAATGGCGCAAAGAGAGATTCCTTTTAAAATCCGAAGATCATATCCTAATTGATACAGGCGATTCCGAAACGATTGCACCCCGTTGACCGAAGTGAAAATAATGGTGTCATACCGCTCTACATTGCTGATGGCCTCATCCAGAGCGGAAAAATCAGGAGGCGGCATAATTTTAATGGCTGGAAAATAGAGTACTTCTGCGCCCTGTAAGGTCAGCAAATCTGCAAACTCTTGCGCCTGTTCTGTGGCGCGTGTGATTAAAATTTTCCGTCCAAAAAGGGGAAGCGTCTCAAACCAATTCATCTGTGTACGAAGCGCAACCACCTCTCCCACAACCATCACGACAGGCGGCTTGATCTCTGTCCGTTTTGCCTGCGCCTCTATGGTATTGAGTGTTCCAATTAAGGTTTTTTGAGTCGGGTAGGTTCCCCATTGAATCAATGCAATCGGCGTTGTTTTTTTTCTGCCATGCTCTATTAACTTTGTAATGATGGCCGAAAGATTGGCCATGCCCATCAGCAATACCAGTGTGTCACAGGCAGTGGCTAATTTTTCCCAATCCAGATGCTGTTCATCTTTTGTTGGATCTTCGTGTCCTGTGATGAAGGCAACGGAAGATCCTTTTTCTCGGTGTGTCAGCGGAATGCCGGCATAAGTTGGAACCCCGATTGCGGAGGTTACCCCGGGCACCACTTCAAAAGGAATCTTCGCAGATGTCAACGCCTCTGCTTCTTCGCCGCCGCGCCCAAAGATAAACGGATCTCCTCCTTTAAGGCGCACCACCATTTTGCCGGCTAACGCTTGCGCAATCATCTGTTGGTTAATTTGCTCTTGATGCAGTTCGCTACGCGCCCCGCCTTTTTTGCCCACATAAATCCGCTCTGCGCAATCGTTTGCAAAATTCAGCAAAAGCGGATTGGCCAGATAGTCATAGATAACAACGTCGGCCTTTTCGAGCAACTCTTTGCCGCGTAGTGTAATGAGTTTAGGATCGCCCGGGCCTGCTCCCACGAGATAAACTTTGTTACGCGTTGCGCTGTTCATGCAATCTATTAAAGCGTTTACGAAATGGCATGTCAAGCCAAGAATCCGCAAAAGTGGCATTTAAAATTACAACAAACTGTTTTGTATTTCTTTCTGCATAGATTCAATGATTGCGATTGGGTTTTGCGCGGTTGATATCGGACGCCCCACCACCAGATAATCAGCCCCGTTGCTAATCGCATCTTGGGCGGTCACAATACGCCTTTGGTCGTCTTGAGGTATGGTCAAGTTTGCGCCCGGGCGTATCCCCGGCGTTACAATGAGTAAATTATCCCCAACCTCTTTTCTGATATGTTCCGCTTCTAATCCTGATGCCACCACACCATCACAGCCAAGACGCAATGCGCGTTTTGCCCGTAGCAATACCATATCCGAGACGGTACACGTTACGCCCATTTCGCGCATATCCTCTTCACCAAAACTTGTGAGCACCGTGACCGCCAATATTTTAAGGTCATTTTTTTCCGCAACTGCGGCGCGTACTATCGGATCATTTCCATGAACCGTGGCAAAAGCAATGCCGCGATCATGGAGCTGACGCACCGCCAGTTGCACTGTTTCGGGTATATCAAAAAACTTCAGATCAACCATCACCTTATGGCCGCGTTTTACAATCCAATCTATGACAGGCCACCAACCCGCGAGAAAAAGCTGAAGTCCAACCTTATAAAAGCCCACATGGCTTTCCAGTTTGTAAACCCAGTCCTGCGCTTCTTCTGGAGAACCCACATCCAGCGCAAAAATAATGCGTTCATTGAGGGGGATGTTCTTCTTGTTCATTTTTTCAATCCCTTACATTGCCCTAAAATCAAGCAGTGACAAATACCTGTCTTGAGGCACAGCAGAAAAAAATGTTCCGAGACGTGGCCCTTTCTCGGCACCAAACAAAAGGCCGTAAATAATTTTAAAAAAATCTTTCTGTAACGAGGGAAAATCTGCATCAGGCGGTTGATCTGTTTTTGGAATTTCATAAATTGCGTGCGTGACGTCCTCTAGCGTCGAAGGCTTTGTTTCAAGAAAATCATAGAGAGACAAAATCCAATTTTTCTCTGTTGGCGTAAGGATATTAAAAGAAGCAGTATCTCGTTTTTCTCGAAGCACCAGACGGTGTTCTGGGGCGTAAATGGAAAGCCAATTTTCTGCTTTTTCCAGCCGTTCGGCAAAAAGCGCGCTTTTGCACGGGGTGCCCATTCTGTCAAAGATCATCTCTAGCGCCGCATGATTTCCTTGCACGATGCCGCAAAATCCGGCAAGCTGTTTGAACGAGACAGGATGTGCGGCGCGGTCCGGGATGCGGGAAAGGGCAATATCCCGCTCAACAGGGGTCATACTGTTTGCGCGATCAAACTCGTCGTAAACACGATAGATGCCGTCATCTAGCACGAGATCAAAGGCTTTATTAGGCGGCATTTTTGCAAAAACCGACAACAACACTTCTGGCTGATAAACCTTCAGGGCGCCCCCCGGGGTTAACAGAACGCCCGAGGATCCGCTCATCTTTCCGGTCAGTCCTTTTAGGCCGATAAATTCATACGGCTGAAAAATAGGCGGACGATAATGAAAAATGTTTTTTGCAATCTCGCTGGACACCTCGAAACTGCCGCCCGCTGTGGCGTGATCTTTCCCCCCCGGCTCAAAGACCACTTTTTCATGGCGCCAACGCATCGCCCAATCTACCTTCCACGGCAATTTTATATTGCGGGCGGTCTTTAAATCTTGCTCGCCGTCGTGTTTGCATCCTGCGCAATGATACGCGATCTGGCTCTCTGATGATTCCAATCGGATCACCTTTGTGGTGTCTTTGCCACAATGTTCGCAGTAAAGGGTAATGGGATAATAGTTTTCTCTGTCTTCAGGGGATTCTTCTTGTGTCCGAAATTTGGCCAATGTGTCGTAAATGGCCTGTCGTGATGACACGGCTTCTAAAATCGCATTGCAATAGAGGCCGCTTGTGTATAGTTTTGTTTGATCCAGAAATTCGATTTTAATGCCCATCTCTAAAAGAGCAGTCCCAAATTCTATCTGATAATGCGCGGCATAAGAAGGACAGCAATGAAACGGATCGGGAACTTTAGAGAGCGGCAAGCCAATAAATTCAGCAAAATTTTCAGGAACGCCAACGGGGACTTTCCGAAAGCGGTCGAAATTGTCCCATGAGTGAATGAACCGAACAGCGGCCCCTTTTTCTTGAAGAGCCTTTCCGACAAACCAGATGGTAACGATATCGCGCAGATTTCCCACATGAACAGGCCCGGACGGACTAAT
>Ga0213870_1000162_pt1 | contig 35341 bp, 33 predicted proteins | sample WICALVC2017_Meta_FD_160119 | JGI IMG/M metagenome (GOLD analysis project Ga0213870, IMG submission 160119) | Freshwater microbial communities from subterranean cave lake in Wind Cave National Park, South Dakota, United States - WICALVC2017 | ecosystem: Environmental > Aquatic > Deep subsurface >...
TTGGAGAATGGGCAAGGAGTAACCTTAGGACAGTATCATGAGTGGGAATCCTTTGACGCAAGCACAACTAAAGCTGCAAAGTTACATGTGGAATATAAAATGTGATATGCTTTTCTGCTTGTAAAATATGTATAATATAATTCTATGCATTTAGAAACCCTCCTTCCTGCAATTGGACTTTTAGGAATATTTGCAGTAATTTTTGCCGAATCTGGGCTTTTATTTGGTTTTTTTCTTCCGGGAGATAGTCTTCTTTTTACAGCTGGGTTTCTTGCTTCGCAGGGAGCATTCGAAATTAAATCATTAGTTCTTGTTTGTTTTTTGGCTGCAGTTTTAGGAGATAGTGCTGGATATGCTATTGGGAGAAAACTAGGAAGAAGATTATTTAGAAAGAAGGAGTCTTTCTTATTTCATCCAGATCATCTTATAAAAGCCCAGAGATTTTATGAGAAGCATGGGAAAAAAACTATTGTCTTAGCTCGTTTTATGCCAATTGTGCGAACGTTCGCGCCAATAGTCGCTGGAATCGGCAATATGCACTACAAAACGTTCTTGACATACAATCTTATTGGGGGATTTTTGTGGGCGGTTTTACTGCCTATTGTAGGGTATTTTTTAGGCAGTATGATCCCAGATATAGATCGTTACCTTTTGCCAATAATTGCATTAATTATTGTTATGTCAATCCTACCGCAAGCTATTCATCTGTTAAAAGAAAAGAATAACAGGGAACAACTTCTATCTTTATCCCTAAAGCTTTTTAAAAAATAAGTTACATGGGCACTTTGTACGTTGTAGCAACGCCGATTGGCAACTTGCAAGATATAAGTTTACGAGCAATAGATATATTAATTAGAGTAAAAATTATTGCATGCGAAGATACTAGACATACAGGACTTCTTCTTAAATACATTCGAGAAAATAAGCTAAGTACCCAAGATATAGTTAAGCCAACACTTCTTTCATATTACGAAGAAATTGAATTTAAAAGAATTCCTCAGGTTCTAAATGCTCTAAGCAATGGATTCGATGTTGCCCTAGTTTCCGATGCTGGTACACCAACAATTTCTGATCCTGGATTTAAGCTAGTTAGAGAGTGTATCACACAAGGAATCAAAGTTGAATCAATTCCCGGACCCTCCGCAGTAATATCATCGCTCGTGGTTTCTGGCCTTCCAACAGACAAGTTTCTATTCTTAGGTTACCTTCCTAAAAAATCTGGCAAAAGAAAAAATCTCTTAAATGAATTACTTAGACCTTTTGAAACATCAAAACAAATTCACCCAACCATTATTTTTTTCGAATCACCACACCGACTTTTGGAAGCACTTGAGGATTTAAAAGAAGTTCTTGGAGATGTTAATATAGTTATTGCACGCGAACTAACGAAAATACATGAGGAAGTAAGGCGCGAAAAAATTAGTGAATCTATTTCTCATTTTAATGAAGTTGTTCCAAAGGGGGAGTTTGTGATTTTGTTTCATTTGGAAAGTTAGGCTTACAAATTTTTATTTGCTTTGAAGCAATGTTGGCCTTTTTATCAAGCTTATATATATAAATTTCTCCAGTTGCAATCTCAAGAAGCGAAATGTCAGCGTCTGAAATATTTTCGAGGTATTTAACAAGAGCTCTTAGAGAATTTCCGTGTGCAACAATAATAACGTTTTTGCCCATCTTTAGTTTTGGTAGAATTTCTCGTTTATAATAGGAAACCACTCTTTGGTAAACATCTTTTAACGTCTCGCCATTTGGAATTGGATAATTCCAACCTCTTCTTACATTAAGAAATTTTTGTTCTCCGTATAATTTTTTGATTTCCCATTTATTTTTCCCAGTAAGCTCTCCGTAATCCCGTTCATTTAAAGCTTTATTTTCTACTATTAGGATAGAATCGAGGTGTAAAACATTTTTTATAACGCCAAGCGTCTCTGTTGCGCGACTTAAAACTGAAGTGTAAGCAATATCTAGCTTCATGTTCTTAAGTAAATTTGCAACGTCTTTTGCTTCTTTTCTACCTTTTTTACTTAGAGGTATGTTTGCTAGCCCTGTCCAAATCCCTTTTTTATTCCATTGCGATTCTGTGTGTCTAACTAGGATTAAATTTGCCATTATTTTTATAAAGCATTTATCTCATCTTCTATTTGTAAAAGCCTATTGTATTTTTCGACTCTTTCTCCACGAATTGGTGCTCCAAACTTAACATAATCAGCCGACACAGCAACTGCAAAGTCTGCGATAAAATTGTCGTTTGTTTCGCCGCTTCTATTGGAAACAATTATCTTAAGGCCTGATTGCCTTGCTATTTCAACAACAGCCAAAGTCTCTATAACAGTGCCTATTTGGCTAGGCTTAATAACAATTCCAGTTATTGCTTTTTTGTTTAGAGCAATCTGAAGTCTATAAGGATTTGTTGCAACCAAATCGTCTCCGGCAATAATTGTTGTTTGTGACATCCGAGAACAAAGATTTGACCACGCACTCCAGTCATCTTCTGCTAGTGGATCCTCTATATATAAAAGGTGATAGTTTCTATTTAACTCTTCGTAGTAAGACATAAGCTCATTTGACGATAGACCTGTTGGTTTATCTTTAATATAATATTTTTTATCGCTAAAAAAATTTGAAGCGGAGCTATCTAGTCCAAAAAAAACATCAAATTCTAGTTGAATTGAAGTTCTTTCTATGCTTTCTCTTAAAAGAGAAAAGGCTTCTATATTGGTAGCAACACCGGGAGAATACCCTCCTTCATCTCCAGTGAGAGTAGACAGGTTTTTAAACTCTAATATTTTTCCTAAGGCTCTATAAATAGACACACCAATTTCTAAAGATTCGCTGTACGTCTTTGAAGAAGCTGGGATTACAAGAAATTCCTGAAAATTCAAGGTTCCTCTAGCGTGTTTACCCCCATTTATTAGATTAAAAGCTGGAGTTGGTATTTTGAGCAACAAATCTTCTTTTTTTATAAATTCTCTAAGATAGAGAAAAAGAGGCAAAAAAGAGCTTGTGGATGCGGCCTTCGCTACACTCATAGAAACAGCCAAAATCGCATTTGCTCCAAAACGACCTTTATTTTGGGTACCGTCAAGGTCGATCATTATTTTGTCGATTTCTTGTTGTCTCTCGGCATCTAGTCCGACAATGTTTGGTGCGATTTGGGATTCTATGTTTTGAATAGCCTTTTGTACTCCTTGGCCCTGATAACGTTTCTGCTCACTATCTTTAAGTTGCCAAGCCTCATAAGAGCCAACAGATGTTCCTATTGGATAAGAAGACGTTCCAACGCTCTCATCGCTTAAAATTACACTTGTCTCAACAGTTGGGACTCCCTTTGAGTTTAATATTTCGCGAGCTTTTACCTGTTTTATTTTTGCCATAAAATTAAACTGTGATATTTTGTAAGTAACCGCCTTTATAAACTTGCCCTTTTGTTCCATTCACTGTTATTACAATTCCAGTTTTTAGTATTTTTGTTGCAAATTCTGCTCCAACTATTGCTGGGATTCCAAGTTCACGAGAAACTATTGCGGCATGCGAGACTATTCCCTCTCTTTCTGTAACAATAGCAATCGCCTTTTTCATTGCAGTAACATAATCTGGGTTTGTTTGAGGCACAACTAATACATCTCCAATATCTACTCTATCTATTTCTTTCAGATTTTTAATAACTTTTGTATAACCTGAGGAAATTCCAGGCGACGCCGCGTATCCACCGATCAATACTTCGTGCTTTTGATCTCTTGCCCTAATGGCGGTCGTTGGGGTAAGGCTTGCGCTTTTAACTCTTGTCGCCGGCCGTATCTGCATAATATAGATCTTTCCTTTTTCTATTGCCCATTCTACATCTTGTGGAAAATAGTAGTATTTTTCTAACTTTTTACCAATTCTTGCAAGTTCCAAAATCTTATCGTTTGAAATTTTTTGTTTTTCTGCTTTTACACTTGCTACCTTAATTATTTTATTCTTGATCCCTACTTTTTTTAGATAAAATTTTTGGCTTACTATGTTTTTTTCTATTATTAAATCTTTAATTTTGTTAACTTTGTAATGGTCTGAAGCAATCTTTCCTTGTGCGATTGACCCACTCAACCCATATATAGCCTCAATAACAATTGTTGTTTTATCTCCTGTAGCAGGATCTATTGTAAACATAACTCCAGATTTTTCCGACTCAATCATTTTTTGAACTGGTACAGCAACACCTACTCTTAAGTGATCTAGTTTGTTTTCGTGTCTATAAAAAATTTCACGACCACTAAAAAGAGAAGCCCAGACTTCTTTTATTTTTATAATAACGTTTGCATCTCCTTTGACATTTAGAAAAGTATCTAGCTGTCCAGCAAATGAAGCATAAGTCGTGCCTTGGGTAGTTGAGGATGACCTTACTGCAACAAAAGTATCAGACAATGTCCCGCTTAATCTTCTATACGCTTTATTCACTTGGTAGGCTAGTTCTTGGGATATTTTCGATTTAATTATCTCTTTTTTAATATCTAAAGATGCGTGCTCTAAAGAGTCTAGATTAAAAAAGTGAACAGTCTCTAACAAATGCTTAATTTTGGCAGCAAGGTTATTTTCTCTAATAAAATCATAATATGCATATGACGTAACAATAAAGCCGTTAGGAAGAGAAAAGCCCGCTCTTGTTGCCTCACCAAGATTTGCTCCTTTTCTTCCAACAAAAGCAACATCTTCTTTGTCTACTTCGGAAAACCAACGAATATAATTTGAGATTCGCATTTTACATTTTTCGTCTTTCTTTTCTTATCTGTTCTGTTTCGTCTCCCCTAGAATAATCATCTTCTAAACGATATGTTACTCCTTTCTCGCTCGTTGATGCCTCGAGGATTTCACAATCGGTTACTGCAGCAACTCTATGTCTTTGTCCAACTTGAACTGTATAGCCTTTACGAAGCTGCATTTGGATTTCTTTAATTTCTCCATATAGACCATCGATTAAAAGTTTAGCTTTCCCAGAAATCAAAGTCATAATTTAGCTATTTATCGACCGCTTGTATCCCAGTTTTTGTTTACATTTGGAAATCTATCTAGCTTAGATTTAAAGAGTTGTTTTATTTTTTCTAAGTTTTCCTGAGTTTTAGCTTCAAATCTAAGTACCAAAGTTGGGGTATTCGACGAAGCCCTCACCAGACCCCAACCATCATTTGTATAAACTCTCGCCCCATTAATGTCTACTACTTTATAGCCTTCGTCTTTAAACTCTTTTGTCAACTTGGAAACTATATCATATTTTTTCTCATCAGTTGTTGTAACCTGAATGGTTGGTGTTGAAACATAATAGGGCGTTGTTGATATTATTTGAGATAACGGTTTTTTTTGCAAAGATAGATACTCTAAAAGCTTTAGTGCAGCAAATGCCGCATCGTCAAAACCATAAAAATCATCCACAAAAAAAATATGTCCGCTCATCTCTCCTGCCATGGCAGCCCTTTCTTTGGCTAATTTTGATTTAATGTACGAATGACCTGTTTTCCACATAATTGGGATTCCTCCATGAGCTTTTATGTCTTCGGGGACAGCCTCGGACACTTTCACATCAAAAACAATTTTAGCACCCTTATGTTTTGAAAGCACAAGTCTTGAAAGTAAAATAATGTACCGATCTGGCCAAATAATATTTCCATTTTCATCTACAACCCCAAGCCTGTCTCCATCTCCATCAAAAGCAAAACCCAAATCGCAGTTGTTTTTAACAGTTTGCCTTCCAGTATCTTCCATCATAGCCGTACCATCGGGGTTTGGAGTATAATTGGGGTAGCTTGGGTCTATATTTGTAAAATGCTCTACTACTTCACAACCTGTCAACTTTAATAGTTTGGGAATATACAAACCTGCTGTCCCATTGCCAGTATTAACTAGAATCTTAAATTTTTTAGTAATTGTTGCTTTGGAAATTAAGTCTTTTATGTATGTATCCGCAATATCTTTTTTTTGTATGTTACCTTGACCACTAGAAAATTGTTCTTTTACTATTATAGCATATAAATCTTGCAGTTCTGGCGATAGAAGGGTTGATGATAAATTTGTACCAAGTTTTACTCCGTTCCATCCAGCGGGATTATGACTTGCAGTAACACAAACAAGCCCTTTAACTTTAAGAAAGTACTGAGCCCAATAACTCATTGGGGTTGTAACAGTTCCAATGTCTATAACATTTATCCCACATTCTCCCAAGCCTTTAATAGTACTTTTTTTAAAGCTTTCAGACGTAGCCCTTGCGTCGCAACCAACAACAGCCTTTGTAATATTGAGATGTTTCAGATATGTGCCAAAACCGCGTCCAATAAAATACATGCTTAAGTCGTTAAGCTCATCGTAAGTTTCTAGTCCACGAATGTCGTACTCGCGAAACATGGTCTTTTTTAAAAGTGGCATATTTTATATTATCTTAGATAGAGAGCAATAAAAAGTCAATGGCTTGAGGGAGAGATAAAATACTACTACCAGTCTTTTGCGAAATTTCTATAGTGCAAATTTTATTGTATATATTTTTAAGATGAGTTTCCGAAAAAAAACTTACTTGTTTCTTAAGCCTTGCTTTTTGCCATGGTTGTATATTTTTTATCTCGTCTATTTGATTATTCTGGGATTCCCTAAAAATAGCCAATAATAATCTAAATTGGCGAATCATCATATAAAATACTAATTCAGCCTCTATGCTTTCTAGCGTTTTATGAAACAAATAGACTAGTTTTTTATTGTTTTGACCAAGCTTAGCCTTGTTTTGAGGCACTAATTCATTCAAAAATAAAAAAAGGGGTTTAGGGAGACTAAACAGCTTAATTGTAGTATTTTTAAGATTATTTAATTGTTTTTTAGACACCTCTTTTGCTTCCCAAATTTTTATATTTACATTTTTACCATGTTTTTGTAAATAAGAAACAATGCTATCAAATTCTTGACTTGGTTTTTTTGAAAAAAAATCTTCGATAAATATTTCTTTATTTGCAATATAAAACAAACTGTCGCCTTCAAGTGCCTGAGCAAGATCTGTTAGATTAAGATTATCGCCAGAAAACGTTATTGCATGCGGTGATCTTTTCCGCTCGTCTATATAAAACTTTCTGGAAGAAACAATATCGTTACCATGAATGATGGTAATCATATTATATTTGAGATCTTTACCTTATACTCTCTAAACAATCTATTCACCAATGCTCCAAGATGCCGATTGCGACTACGGTGAGGTAAGAGCGCTCCAGAAAAATTTTTAGGAATATGCAAAAGTTCGTGAATTAATACTTTTTCCTTTCCATCTCGATCTAATCTGTCAAAATGATTAGACAATACTTCTATTACATAAGCTGGTTTTACATTGAGAGCTGTCTGAAAGATTTTTGGCATAGACCAAATGCGTGCATACGATCTTGATTTTGATCCTTTGGTTCTAAAACAAAAAATTCTAGAAGAATCGATGTGAGGCAAATTTAAAACCTTAAGAATATTTTCTATATTTTTTTTTACCTCTTTTGCTTCCTGCCATTCTAACTTTTGACTTTTGAGTTTTGGCATCTTGGTTTTTTACGTGTGCTTATCGGCAATATACGTTGCTCCGTATGCCTCTGGTTTTGTTTTAGCAATATAGCCATTTCCAGTTACCATTCCAACCACTTCTTTTATCATATCACGTGTATCGCCGTGTTCGCCAACATCAATATGAATCTCTAAGTTGTATTTAGGAGTCCTTCCATTTAAAGTTTTTTTAAGTAAGGGCACGAAGGAAGACGCAAAGTTTAAAGAACTCATTGTTTCAACATAGATTTTTTCGCGAAGCGTATGGATATTTTCAACTTCTTTTCTTTTCCAAAAATATTTTCCCCCAAATCCACGTCTGTGTACTAGAATAGCAGTTACAAGGCTAATAACTTTAGTTTTATTTTTGGCGGTATTTTTCTCATGAGAGTCTGTTCCAATAACCAAACTATAGTAAGCCAAAGGATCTTCGTCCAAAAACATTTTTATAATCTTTATTACCTCGTATATCTTTACGCTACCATGGGTAATACTTTCGAACTTATCGCTCCTGGCATAATCTTCTCTATCCATAAGTTTGAGGAGGAAAACGGCTTATATTATATCACATTTTAAGATTTTATGAGCCATTTTAGGATGGTTTTTACAGTATCAAGCTGTATGAAACTATCTTTTTTGTTTGTTGGATCATCTAGAAAATCTTTTTTTGGAATCAAATTGCTTTGAGGATTATCTATACCAATTTTTACATAATCATCAGGAAGTTTAGGATTGCCTTTCACCTTTTGAATTTTTTCTAAAGCCTTATAGCCTAAAGTTGGGGCACCATGGATATTTATTAACGAAAATTGAGAAAAAGGTCCTGTTCCAGCTTTAAGCAAAAAGGGTGTTATAGCCACTACGTTTTCGTCATTCCAAACAGTTTGAAATGCTTCTGCGTAATACGATGCCATTCTAGATTCATTTACCATATCTAAAGACCAACCAGTTTCTGTTATAAAGACTGGTAGGCTTTTGTTAGATAATTTCTCTGCTAAATCTTTTTCGTATTTAAAGCTACCAATACTTTTGGAAGTATCCACTGATGGAGGCTGTAGAAATGCTGGATTGGGGTAAGAATGACTTCCTAATCCGTCAATTTGACTAAATATGCCAGGCACTGCATTATTCATTTCTGTCATAAACCTGTATTCATCCATCGATTCTTTTGGAACATTAGCCGCAGCATTGTCCAGGCCTGCCGAAATTATAAAGAAATCTTTATGTTTTGACTTAAAAACATTTACCGCATATTGCAAGATTTCAGCGTATGCTTTTGGGTTGGGGTCTTGTCCCCATTCATCCGACCTATTGACCTCATTAAAAATTACAACATAGCGGTTTTTTGTAGGCCAGTCTAAAGAATTAAGAAAATTGGCAAAATCTATAATGTCTTCATCCATCGGTTTTCTCCAAACTTTTTTATTAAAAAAATCGCCTTCTGTTGCAATACGGATAATGGGGATCACATGCAATTCGCGGGCAGTATCCATAAATTTCTGCCATTTTACAAGATTTTTGTCTCCCCCTTGTATGGGAATGGTAACGTATCCCCAATCTCCGCCACTTGAGTTAACAAGCTTTGTCGCTTCTATTAACTCCTCTTTAAAAAGTATGTGAACCCCAAATTTGTTGTTAGGAGAAAGAAGCGGGTTTTCTATTGCATAAACAGAGCCCTTAGAAAGATGTATAAAAATTAAAATTAAAATGAAAATTAATGAAAAATACTTTTTCATATTTTGCTTATAAGGATACTCTTTGTACAAAGAGTATCCTTGTTACAAAACAAGGCCAAGGATTGAAAGATAGTTCTTAAGTATACTTTTAAGGTCGTTCGTGTTTGATGTTTTAGGCTCTTTTAGTATTCTTTTTGCAAGATTTGTAATTAATATAAGTGCCTTTGGGATATTTAGGTCATCATCCATATAGGATATAAACTTTGAAGTGTATCTTTGTTCGACACTCCCTAAACCTTCCGATTTAATTTTTAGCGCTTTACTAACTAATTCAATCGCTTTTTCAGACTCTTGTAATTCTTTTTGGTCAAACTCCCATGGTTTTCTATAGTGATGAGAAAGAAGTAACCATTTAATTTCGTTAGCATTATTATACTTTAATAGATTGGAAACCATTACTAAATTGCCAAGCGATTTTGCCATTTTTTCGCCTTGATACAAAACCATAGCAGTATGAACCCAAAATTTTACAAATGGTTTTTTCTGAGCATTACATTCTGATTGTGCAATTTCACTTTCGTGATGAGGAAATACCAAATCCCGTCCGCCTCCATGAATATCTATTTGATCTCCTAAATAATTTTTTATCATAGAGGAGCATTCAATATGCCATCCAGGCCTGCCTTTTCCCCAAGGACTTTCCCAAAAAGGCTCATCCGGCTTTGTTTTTTGCCAAAGTAGAAAATCTAATGGGTCTTTTTTTAAAGGATCGTCTGGATTTCCTCCGCGTTCTTTAGAAATTAAAGTCATTTGAGTGTGATTAAAATGAGACAGCTTTCCATATTCACTATATTTTTTTATTTCAAAATACACGTTGCCATCCTTTTGATATGCAACCTGTTTATTTATAAGATCCTCTATGATTCCGACCATTGTATCGATTGCGTCCGTAGCCCTTACGTAGTAAGTAGGAGGCAAAACGTTAAGAGACTTCATGTCGCTTAGAAATTTTTTTGTCCAAAAATCTCCAAGTTTTCTCCAATCTCTATTTTCTTGCTTTGCTTTTCGTAAAATATCATCGTCTATATCTGTAACATTTTGGGTATAAATAACTTCGTAGCCTTTATATTGAAGATATCTGACTAATGCATCAAAAGACACATAAGTAAACGCATGGCCTAAATGAGTTGTATCGTAAGGCGTTATGCCACAGACATACATTTTAACTTTCTTGTTGTCAATCGGAATAAATTTTTCTTTTGTCCGCGTTAATGTATTATACAAATGGAGCATGAAATGATTATACGAGAGGCATTCAAGCAATGCAATCACACAATAAGCCACTCACATTATGCGAAATTTGTGTAGAAGTTATTCAAATAGTTATACTTTTGCAATTTGAAGAGGGGTATAAAATACTATTGATTACGCTATGTTTAAAAAAATTGTTTTGTTTTTCTTATTTTGGAGATTTTTTTTATTTATTCCTCTTTTTATAGCTCAAGCATTCGTTGAATTTCGCCAAGGTTATGCATATACGTCGCCTTTATATTTTTTAAGCGATAAGCATAGTCTAATCTCTAATTTTTTTCTTTCGCCTTGGGCAAATTTTGATGGAGTTTATTACCTTCTAATTGCAGCCAACGGTTATACTGCAAATGCTGGTTTTTTTCCGTTATTTCCCTTATCTTTACATTTGACAACTTCTATTTTTGCTCCCGACAAGTCGGGATTACCCTTTCACTCTATACAATATTTTACTGCACTTTTACTTGTAGGCTTATACTTTTTAATAGCTCTTATCGCACTATACAAGCTTTTGAGAATTGACTATAAAGACAGCGTAGCCTTGTCGACGATTGTTTTTATCCTTCTTTTTCCAACATCATTTTTTTTCGCTTCCATTTATTCCGAAAGCCTTTTTTTGCTTTTATCAGTCTTAGCATTTTATTTTGCAAGAAAAAAAAGATGGATTTTAGCCTCTTTATGTGGAGGATTGCTAACTGCAACAAGGCTAGTTGGGATTGCAATAATCCCAGCTCTTATCTGTGAATTTATTAAAGGAGAAAAAACATTATTTAAAACAAAAGCTTTACCTTTATTTTTTACAATTTTGGGAATCCTAAGCTATACGTGGTTTAATTTACAAAAATGGGGGAATGCTTTTTATTTTATTGAGACGCAGGGAGATCTTCAGAATAACAGATCTGTAACTACACCAATATTTATTCCACAAACGATATATCGATATATAAAAATTATGACAACTGTTTCCCCATCTCACTTTGAATGGTGGGTAGCATTATTAGAAATTTCAACGTTTATATTTACAGTTCTTATGCTTTTTGTGGCATGGAAAAAGAGGCTTCGCCTCTCTTATATTATTTTTGGAGCTGTCTGTTTCCTCATTCCAATATCAAGCGGCACTTTTACAGGGCTGCCAAGATATTCCTTAGTTTTATTTCCAATTTTTATCGCTTTGGCTCTAGTAAAAAGTAAAATAATAAAAACTGTCTACTCAATAGTTGGTATTATCTTACTGTTTATTCTCTTCTTGTTATTTTCCAAAGGATATTATATTGCCTAGGATGTGGCAGTTTGATATAATAAAATTATGGGATCACCTGAAACATCGCAAAGTCAGAAAGATTTAGGAAAGGTCTGTGGTAATTGCACACGGTTTCGTACTACATGGATGGATGGGAAACCAGTTGGACAAGAATATTTATCGTCAGAACAAACAGTAACTAAAGGGTTATGTAATGCACCATTTGGGCTAGTTCTAGGAGTATTAAATGAGGTAACTAAATGTAGGCAACCGACTGGAGTTTTCCAACCCATATCGAGCAATGAAAATACCCAAGCACATTTATGAATTTTGAAACAGCAGTAGTTGCCTCAATTGGTTTTCCCATCCTAATCCTTTGACAAATTTCCCCGATCAGATATTTTTTTGCAAGCAGTTTTCGTAGACTGTCAACGTTTCTCTAGCCATTTTCTCCCAAGAAAACATCCTTGCTTTTCTAAAACCTTTTTTTATTTTGTCACTATAATGATACGTATCATTAGAGTAAAGGGCTTTCATTTTACTAGCTATATCTTCATTATCATAAGGATTAAAATAAATAGCAGCATCTCCGCAAATTTCTCTCACTGCTGGAATATCTGATGCTAAAACCAAACACTTATTTGCCATTGCTTCTAATACTGGAAGCCCAAACCCTTCCATTAGGGATGGCATAACAAAACATCGAGCATTTTTATATAAACTAGCAAGTTCCTCGTCGCTAACTTCTCCCAAAAATTTTACAGATTTTTCCAAACCCATTTTTTTTACCTTCTCTTTTAGTCTCTTATAAAAGTAATCTTCTTTTCCAATCAAAACAAGTTTTATGTCATCCTGACGACGGTCATAATCTCGGTTCGATTCGGATCTTGAAACAAGTTCAGGATGACAAAGCAGGTCAAATGCTTCTATCAAATTATCAAGGTTCTTATGTGGATAAGCATTCCCAACGTAAAGAAAGTATTGAGTATTTAATATTGAGTATTTAGTATTTGTGATTTCTTCACCTACTCCTTCATATATAACCACGATCTTGTTCTTATCAACTCCTAAGTAATCAATAATCTCTTTCTTTGTTGCCTTTGATACTGTAATAATCTTTTCCGCTTTTTGGGCTGCGTGTTTAATTACATATTTGTATGCTAAGTGCTTTAAATAATACAAAGGCAAGGGTAAGGTTGAGGCTTCTCCTGTTGGAAAATGATGCAAGATTAAATCGTGAATTGTAACTACAAAAGGTTTATTATAAAAAATCGGTACCGAAAAGTAAGGAAAATGAACAAGATCGAGATCCTCTTTGTTTAAAATCGAAGGAAACTGCAACTGCTCCTCAATCGTATGCCACCTGATATCCGCCTTAACTATTTTAACATTGTCATTCTGAACTTGTTTCAGAATCTCTTCTTTATTCTCGCTTCCAACAAACAATACATACTCATTCTTTTTATCTATCGCCTGAAGATTTTCAATCAGATTTCTGATATACCGCCCCACCCCCGACTCATTCCAAAGTCTACAATCAATTCCTATTTTCATAAATGTTCTTTTACCCAAATTGCTATATAAATAAACCATGTGACAAGTTTTGGGTATTTTTTCTCGTAATGTTTCCTATAGAAAATTCGCATAGCATTAAACCTATGCTTTGTAGCGAAAAGCTTTGTTTCTTTTGTTGCTTTGCTTATATCCTTTGAAACTTTTTTTATTCCGCTCGAAATTCCTTTATAGTGAAGCGCTCGATACTGCGGTACAAAATATATTTTGTAACCTAATTCTTTTATTCTAAAACAAAAATCTAAATCTTCTCCATAAAAGAAAAAATCCTCATCCCACCAATTAAGTTTTTCCCCAACCTCTCGCCTTGTAATCATAAAAGATCCACCTAAAGCATCTATTACGTGAGTTTTATTAAAATCAAGATATGTCATATTGTATCCTGCAAAAAATTTACTTTTGGGAAAAACTTTGCACAAACCTATAAAATAAAACATTGATCTCAAAGGAGTTGGAAAACCTCTATGGCAAGAATCATCAAGTTTGCCGTTTTTAAGCTGCACAAAACATGTAGCAGCTCCCGCATTAGAGGTTTTGTCCATAAAATCTACCATGCCGTCAATCGTATTCTCATAAACTAACGTATCGGGATTCAAAAACAAAACATATCTACTCTTTTGAGAAATTTTGATGCCCTGATTGTTCGCCTTCGAAAAACCCTTGTTTTCTTTATTTAAAACAGCTCGTATATTCGATATTTTATTTTTGATATTTAATATCTCCGATGGCGATCCATCGGATGATGCATTATCAACAACAATAATCTCAAACGAGGATTTTTTAACAGTTTTTTCAATAGAATCAAGACATTGTCTTATGGTAGCAAAAGAATTATACGTAACTGTAATAATTGAAACGTCCAGATTTTTTATTATAGATTTCTCCATATTAAATTAAGATTATGCCCTATTTTTTCCCACGAATAATCTTTTTCTATAAGTTGTCTAGCATTTTTTGAAAGTTTTTTTCGTAAGTTTAGATCCTTAAGCAACAAATCTATTTTTTGCTGATATTCTAAAGGGGTTCTTGCTAAAAGAATTTCATGTCCATCTTGAACTCCCAGACTATCAACCCTTGCTGGATCAGCAACTATTGGAATTCCATAAGCCATTGCCTCAAGTATCTTAAAATTAGTTCCTCCTCCAATTCTAACGGGAGACACCATGATATCGGCTCTTTTATACGCTTCTTTAATGTCTTGAATAAAAGGTATGGTTTCAACCCTATCGTCTTTTGACATATTTAGTTGTTCGGCATTTTTCCCAATTATCAAAAGCTTTACGTTTTTATCTAGCTTGGTAAAAATATTATCGTAGAAATAATTTATGGCATCAATATTCGGAAAATAAGTAAAGTTTCCTATAAAAAGAAGAAGATTTGAAACTTTTTTAGAGGGACTCTTATATATAAAGCTTTTGAGATCAATTCCATTTGGAACAATTTCAGATTTTTTGCCACATACCATTTCAATATACTTTGCCTCATCATTTGTTACTGCAAGATTTTTATCGGAATGTTTCATAAATGATTTTTCCTCGTTCTCTATTTTTTTAATCTCTCTAATAAAAATCAATCTTTTTAACCAATTACTTTTTTTGGCATAATCTTTATATAAAAAATGCTCGATATTTTCTGTGCCAAATATTTGTTTCGCTCCTATTTTTTTTATCTTCTGACTCATGTAAAACGAGGTATAGTAAGATTCGAAGTGAACAATATCTATATTTAATGATCTTATTATGTTAAGTATCTCTTCTTCTATTCGTTTGTCGTAGTAAAGAAAGTGAAATATTGAATGTTTTGAAGAAATTAAAGCTTGAATATTTCTAATGTCTTTTAGTTTTCTTCTTTTTAAAAGGCTAATTGTTTTAACGCCAATTTCTCTTATTTTATCTTGATTTTCTTTCTTGAAATCATCTCGTATAAAAGATGCCAAATGAATCACTAAATCTTTATTTGCATATTTTAATAGGTTATATGCTCTATTTTTGCCTCCAGTATTTGTGGGATAAGGAAAATCATAGGAAATAAAAAGTATTTTTTTCATTTCTCTTTTTTATTTAATTCTTTTAATCCCAAAGAGGTGGGTTTATTTAAATCAAAAATAGCAAAAGTTGCTGTAACTTTTAGTGGTTCAAATAATGTGGCAAGATTTAGTTCCTCTTTTGTTGGATTGGCAAATGCAATATGCGTTGCTCCTGCATCTGCAAATTGTCTAAAACTTCTCTCTACCACTGGCCAGCCCTGACGATTGGTGTGATATAAAAATGTTGTATCTCCCTTATAAACCGCAATAACTTTAGCATCTTTTGGAGTAAGCTCATCTACTGCTCGTCCTGCAGTTATTATGTCTGGATGTTGAATTGAATAAAAGTCGCGAATTATGTACCAGCCAAACATTAACATAAAAATTACACTTACACCAATAACAATTCGTGTTGTCCATAAGTTAAAATATTCCCTCGATGCTTTTAGTGTTTTGTCAACTCCTTTTGCAAAAAAAATGGCAAGGGTTGGAATAATTAAAATTTGATAGTAGTCGTGCTGAACGCTGCCAGTTGCGAACACATGAACGTAAAAAAGCGAAGACACAATAAAGAAGACGAACAATAGCTTTTCTTTATTGCCATGTTTAAAAAGCAAGCCCATAATTACAAAAGGCAAACCCCAGAAACCTAGAATCATACGAGAGATTCTTTCGGCAAAAATCCACCAGTAAAATGCGCCTTTAAAACGTATGCTATTCCAGTTATACAACCAATCGTTTCTGGGAATTCCTTCGGGGAAGTTTTGCATCCACATTCTCCAGAGAAAAAATGGTATTGTGACGACAAGAAAAAATACCCAGATTTCTGGCTTAATGAATCCTCGCAAACCATATTTCATAAATACTAAATATAAGAATGCCAAAAAGAAAAAGACTACAAAAGGTTTAATAAGAAGAGAAATAGTAACTAAAAATATTGCTAAAAAGTAGTAAACAAATTTTTTTACAACTGTTTTTGCGTCAAGAAAGATATCAAAAAAGTATAATCCCCCAAGAAATGCCATCACCATCAAACTATCCGGCAAAATAGCCCTTCCATAATAAATGTTATAAGGAACAAAAGCAAAAAAGAATGCGGCGATTAAACCAGCGCGTGTTGATACATGTTTTTTTACCAATAAATAAAGAAAGATTGCAGCAATTAAGGAAGAAATTATTGAGACTAACCTGCCCCACTCCTCTATAGTAAATCTTCCAAAAGTTTCAAAAAAACTAGCCTGTAAAATATTATAAATTGGAAATTCTACAAAGCGATAACCCTTAGGATTATCTAAAAGAGATACGCCATTTGAGAGATCGTCAAAGCGCGGAAACAAGATATCGTACCCAAATTTAACAAAATTCCTCGAAACAGCCGATGTGTCTGACTGTCTCCAAGAATGCCAATCAGCAAGCGGCCAATTAAAATGATAAAATCTAACGCCTAAAGCTCCTATCAAAATGAGCAATAAAATCCAAATTTCACGCTTCCTCACCCCATTATTCTAGTGGATTGAGCAATGATTATCAAATCTAGCTACGATACTCTGTTTATGCCTAATCACTTCCATTTTCTATTACGACATCCGATGTGTACATTTGTGTGCAGTTTTCATTTGTATTTATCTTCTATTGGAAGAGGCATCCCGTCTGTGCCTTTTTTTCTTTCTATAATCCGCCCAGAAGTTTGAAACTCAAATACTTTTTCTTTTCTTGGATCATTTACCAAACTAATAGCTTCCTTAAGCGAAGCAAATTGATAAACCGTAATTTGATCGTTTCTAAACAAAAGCCATGCAGCATCAGACAAGCCTACTGGAAATATCCATGCTTCTCCATTACGAATGGGAACATTAACAAAGTAAAACTTTAACGGATCACTTTTCCATTCTCTTTCGTACATCCCTTCTAGCGAAATAATAGAAGTTTTGGCTATGTCTCCCGCTGCCTTCCAATCGGTGTGTATTTTTTGCGATTGAAAAATCTGATTAGCTGAAAATATGATTACAATTATGGCAACTAGCAATGCCGCGATGTGCTTCTCGTTACTCAATATAAAATATTCATACAGTTTTTTAATAAAAAATACTGCAAGAATCGCAAATCCAATCGAGGAGAGATAGCTATAACGGGAAGTTATTGTTCCGAGGCCCAAAAACGGTAATAGGGAAATTGCAAAAAATAGGACTCCAAAAATAACAATCCTGGCATCATCCTTTGTCAAAGTTTTCATAAGCCATTTGTATAGAAAGAAAGCTGCAAAAATTATTACTATTGATGCGAATAATGCTATCCCTAAATGTTCCTTTGAAAAATTTCGAATCCCATTATATATTGGCAAAGATACAGGCCCAAAGGCAGAAAGCGCCACATAACCAATTGTATTTCCAACAAAATTATATGGCAGATGAAAAAGGTTATAGCTATAATCACCAGAAAACCAATGGCTTTTTGCTAGAAAACGTAAAATCAAATAAGGGATTATTGGAAAAGCCAAAATGTAATAATAGGATTTTTTATATAAATTGTTTAGTGTGAATTTTTCCCCAAAAACAGAATCATAAAGGATTATAAGTAAAGGAGCTATAACACCAAGTTCATGAAATAGCAGGCTTAAAAAAATTGCAACAACAGAAATTAAAAGGTATATATTTTTTTTATTCTTTTTCCAGTAAATAAAGAAAAGAAGGCTCAAAAGGGCAAAAAAAGCATTAAAAAGAAAACCAGTCGAAGAAATCCAAAAAATTGCTTCATGATGCCCGCTTAGGATAAGAAAAAGAATAGAACTTACCGCAGATAAAGCGTAATTTTTTAATATTCTCTTGAGGATGATAAACACAAGAGCAGAAACCAGAAAATGGAGAAGTATTGAAACAAAATGATACATATTTTGATTTAACCAAAAAAAAGAGTGCATAAAAAGGAAATACAGCTTTGTTCCCGGTCTATAGAAAAATCCATCCGCATCGGTAAAAAACCCAACAATTCCATTAACCTCTGTACAACAGGTGGAAATCCACTTAAACCACGTAAAATCATCGCCTGTAAAATAATAATTGGAGAGTGGGAAATATAAAGATATAGTTAAAATAAAAAGATAAATAACAATTGCATGCGTAGAAGTTATCAAGTTTTTAAATTCTTTATAAATATCTATATTTACACTTTTATGTAAGTTTAAAATCCCAAGAGTTATACCCATCAAAAGCCAATATGTAAAAGCGATCTTCGATGCTTCAAACACATCTATTAAGATAGCGTTTAGAAACAATCCAAATGTTCCGGCAACAAATCCCAAAGAGAAACTTCTAACAACTGGAGATGCGACAACTGGTAATGTTTTTTTAATGAATATTCCTGCAACTACAAATATTGAAAGAAATGAAACAAGCCCAAGAATCCCGGTTTCTCCAAGAATTCTAAGATAATTATTGTCAACAGCAAGACTAACAGACCCATAGCCGCTTCCTAAAAAAATATTTCTCATAAACGCGGTAATGGTTTTTGGCCACTCTCCTTGAAATCTTGTGGTAAAAGAAAGATCGTAAGCTTTGGCTTTTTTTATAAGAAAATCTCCATACAGCATATAAATTTTTGTTGATTGCTCGGGATTGTTTTCTTTTGCTTTTTGATAAAAATATTGATTAACTTTTTTAACAACTGGAGAAAGCGGAAGATTTATATAACTTGTTCCTTGCGGCAGATTTTCACCTGTGGACTCGTTTGGTTCTGTAACAAGTACCGCTGGGGATGGAATAAGAAACTTTGGAACAATTGCGGAGGACGTGGCAAGTTTTGGATTCTGCTCGCTTTGAGCAAAATCTCTCAAAACAATTTTATCCTCAAAGTATTGAGCTGGAACTTCTGTAACATGACCTATCGCTCCTCCTGTTTTTGCGTTTACCAGTACGTCTACTTCGGAAACGGTGCTTCCAAAACGCGAAAGAAGACTTGGAGATAAAATTAGTAACATAACTGTCAGCGCAAAAAGAGAAATAATAACCAATCTTTTTTTCTGAAGAATTAGCAGCATTACCAAAGAAAGTAAAAGAACGGAGAATGAAACTCGAGATACTGTCTCCAAAAGCAGAATAAACCCTAAAGAAGAAGCTCCCAACAATAAAATCTTTATAAGCCAATTTTTAAAACCAAACGCTAAACTTACAAGAATTGGAATCACTAAAACCAAATACGCTGCTAAATCGTAATGGCCGGCAAATGTAGAAGGAACTCTGGATAACTGCGAAAGCTGAATTGGTACTCCTTTCGCAAATTCTTCATTCATTGTCAAAAATGCTGGAAATCCAAAGAATTTTTGACCAAAACCATAGCCAACTACAACAAGAAGGATAATTGGCAGTGCGTAAATAATATAATATATGAGTCGTTTATCCCTCATTCCAGCGAATGCAACAAAAAATAGAAAGATATATTCTATTCTTCGCAAAAAGCTTAAAAATGCCACATTAGGAAACACATTGGCAATGGTGGGAAAAATAATCAAAACCGCATGAAGAAGAGATATTCCACCAATAATCCAAAACAAAAGAATAGGCAGGGTTAGCGGAGTCTTGAGGGTTATTTTTTTAAATAAGAATAAAATAATCCAAAGAAAAATAACAAATCCTGTAATAAAATCTTCAAGTCTAACATACACCCAAGTATGTTGTACGTCAAAAAGTGGCAATTTTGGATACAGAGGAATAAATGCTAGCAAAAAAAGCGTTGCAACAAACAAAATATTTTCTGAAATCCACTTCAGCACTCTCATGTCCTAACCACTCCTTTCAGGATCAATAGCGTTTTGACTAAAAGATACTGCCAGTAACTTTTGTGTTTTTGATAAAAATATAAAATTCCCTTGTTAATATTTTTTACAGCAAACTCTCTGTTGCTGCTCCCTAAAGATTGATGTATAAGTTTAATATCAGGGTAAAAATAAGTTGGAAAACCGCAATTTTTTGCCCTGAAACACAACTCCATATCTTCCATATACATAAAAAAATGCTTATCGAATCCTCCAAGCTTGTCAAATAGTTCGCGACCAATCATAAAGCAAGCACCGCTGACCCAATCAACTCTTTTAATTTTTTTTGGGCTAGACCTTAGCCACCCAAATCTCTCTCCGCCAATAACAAGTAGTAAAAAATTCAGCATTGTATAAAATTTACCAGCCGAAGGCTGAGGTGAGTAGTCGGGATTTAAAAGCTTTCCACCCAAAATCCCAATTTTCTTGTTAGTATCCAAATAATCTACCATTTTCAAAAACCCTCGGTCTAAAACCTCTGTGTCTGAATTGAGAAAAAGAATATATTTCCCTTTTGATTCCCTTACTCCAATATTGCATCCCTTTGCAAACCCGACGTTCTCTTTGTTCTGAATTATTCGTAAATTTGAGATTTGAGATTTGAGATTTGAGATTTCCGATGCCGAAGCATCGGATGATGCATTATCAACAACTATAACCTCAATTTCGCCATGACCTAATTCTTTTTTGTATTGATTAACGATCGACTCTACACATTTAGAGGTTATATTTTTTGTATTATACGAAAGGATAATAATTGATAATATGGTCATTTTATCTAAACCAAGCAGCCCTCCCAAGTTTGTAGTTGAGGTTTTTAATTTCTCGATCTTTTATTTTTTTTGCTGGAACTCCACCAACAATTGAGAATTCTTCAACGTCTTTTGTAACTACAGCTCCTGCTCCAACTATTGCTCCTTTACCGATTTTTACCCCTGGCAAAATTATGCTTCGAGGACCTATAAATACATAGTCCTCAATTACAACTGGTTGGGAAACAGCTTTAAAATCAACGCTTTGCACATCGTGTTCTGAATTATAGATCATCACTTCCGACGCGATATCAACATGATTACCAATTTTTAGTTTATCTCTCCCATCTAAAACAGCTCCCTCACCAACAATAGAATCTTGCCCAATTTCTATATTAGATGGATTATAAAATCTCGCGCCAGTATGTATAGTTGATCCTCTTCCAATTTTCATACCAGCGAGTCTATAAAAAAAACGGCGAAAATGATGCGAAGGAACAAGTCCTACAAAATGCAGTTTCATAACTGCGAACTCTAATAAAATCGTTTTTATTCTTCTAATAACTCTTTCCATTATTTACAACCTCCATTAGGGTCTTTAGTGTTTCCCTTGCTGTTTTCTCCCAACTAAATTTTTTAATTTGTTCAAAACCTTTTTTAATAAGCTCTTTTCTTAATTGTGGCTTCGTGATCATCAATCTTAAATTGGCCGCTATATCAGATATGTCCTCTGGGTTGAAATAAAGCGCCGCATCTCCTCCTGCCTCAGGAAGAGAAGAAACATTGCTTGTAATTACAGGGCAACCATACTTCATTGCCTCCAAAACTGGCAATCCAAACCCCTCGTAAAGGCTTGGCAAGACAAAACATAGAGCATTTTGGTAGAAAAGTGGAAGGTCTTCATCTGGTACAAAATCCAAGAACTTAACTCTATCTTGAACCCCAAACTTTTTCGGCGCCTCTAAAATTTCCTCATACAACCACCCCTTTTTACCAACAACAACCAATTGAGTATTATCCTTTATCCTTGAAAAAGCTTCAATCAAACGAGCTATATTCTTCCTTGGTTGAAGCGTCCCCACAAACAAAACATAGTCTCCTTCAATCCCGTATTTTGTCTTCAAAAATTTTGAATTTTGCATTTTGAATTTTGAATTTGTTTCGGATTTCGAATTTCGGATTTCGAATTTTATGCCAGGGTACGTAACTACAATTTTGTTTTCTGGCACTCGATACACTTTAATTATATCATCTTTAGTAGCTTGACTTATTGTTAAGATCTTTTTCGCGTTTTTTACCGAATACTTCGTCCAATTTTTAAGCTGATATAAATCTGATTTCTTAAACATTTCAGGAAAATGAATATACGATAAATCCATAATGGAAATCACCGTTGGAATAGGTGAAAAACGAGGAGCGTAGTGGGAAGGTGTAAAAAAAACATCCGGCCGCGGTTTGTTTGTATATAAATCAAAAGGTAGGCCAATTTGAGTCCAGAACTTCCTCGGCCCAATAACTCTATAATGCCACCTTTCGTTTTCTTTGGGTAAATCTTCCCTAGGCCTATCCTTAAGATATATTTGATATTTTATATTTGTCTCGCGGAGCGAGATCCCGCTTCGCGGGAATTTTTGACTTTCATAGAACTGCATTAGCAGTTCGAACGCGTATTCCCCAATCCCCACCCTTTTTTCTACATTAGCCTCGTTCCCATCAATTCCAATAATCATAAGCAGCAGCCTTAACTCCTTTCTATTTTGCCTCTCGACAAAATAGTTGACAATTTGTTGTATAATATAAGCGCATTAAGATCGGGGTTGGGTTTCTTGTCCATGCCCCGATCTTTTAGATCTACTCCAATTAATCATCCATGAATACAAACAAAGGCTTACTCATAAATACTATTTTTCTGAAAGATCAAACAGATGTCTCACGCATTCGTCATTGTTAGCGTGAAAAAGAATATCTTTATGATACCACAAAGGCCAATTTATTGGTTTATAGGAGATTAGCTAGATTTTTGTTTCTTCCAAATTTTTTCTATTCTTTTTAAAGCTAGTATGTATGCTGCCTCGCGAAGTGTTGCTTTGTATTCTAAGCTTACCTCGTAAACCTCCTGCAGAGCAGTCTCCATTTTTTCTTTAAGTTTTTTAAGGACTTCATCTTCTGCCCAATGCTCATTGTGCAAATTTTGATACCATTCAAAGTAGCTTGTTGCCACGCCACCAGAGTTAGCCAGAATATCTGGAATCATTATAACACCTTTTTTATTAAGAATTTTATCTGCTTCAAGTGTAGTTGGACCATTTGCCAATTCTAAAATTATACTTGCTTTTATTTTATCTGCGTTTTCGTGAGTTATGACATTCTCAAGAGCCGCCGGCACTAAAATGTCTACTGGCAACTCCAAAAGTTCTTCTGGCTTAATATCGCGGCCTCCAAGCTTTTTTTTATTTTTAAAATCGCATACCGATCCCACGCAATAACATCCAGACAAGAACCCCTTTTCTTCCTTACATCTATTTACTTCTTCTGTATCCTCTATTCCAAAAGGTACATAAATTCCACCCCTTGAATCACTTAGTGCAACAATCTTAAATCCCTCAATTTGGAGGAAATGCGCAATATATCTTCCTACATTTCCAAAGCCCATAATTGCAACAGTCAATCCTTTTGGACTTTTTCCAAGTTTTTTAAGCATGGACATCAACACTTGTGCTCCGCCATACCCTGTTGCCTGCGTACGTCCTTCTGATCCGCCTTTTTCCAACGGTTTTCCAGTGACAACGGCTTGTAATTCGTTCTCCGAAACTTTGAACTTTGTCCCCGATTGAATCGGGGATTGAACTTTGAACTGTTTTTCGTACTCGTCCGCAATCCATCCCATAATTTTAGAATTAGTATTCATATCCGGGGCTGGAATATCTTTGTACGCGCCAATAACATCCAAAAGCCTCCGTGTAAATTGTCTTGTTAATTTTTCAAGCTCAATTTCTGACAAGCTTTTTGGGTCAAGAGCAATACCGCCTTTCGCCCCACCAAATGGCACACCAATAACTGCATTTTTCATGGTCATCCAAAATGCCAAAGCCTTTACTTCGTCCATGTCAACTTTGGGGTGATAACGAAGACCTCCCTTGTATGGGCCTTGTATGTTGCTGTGCTGCACTCTGTATCCCCTAAAGACTTTTATTGAGCCATTACCCAGTTGAATTGGCAGAGATACTTCAATAATTCTATCTTGCTCCGAAAGAATGCTAAAAAGCAGCTTATCAAGTCCTAATTTTTCTGAAGCTTGAGTTAGCTGCTGCTTCGCTCTTATCCAAGGATTTTCATTATTCATAGTTCGACTTCGCTCACTATGACCCTGAGCATGCCGAATGGGTCATTATTAACTAGTTCTTAAAAGATTAGCGAATTTATCTAATCTTTGTAACCCTTTCTTAATGTTTTCAAGGCTTGTTGCAAAACTTATCCGAATGAAGCGATCATCGCCAAACGCACTTCCCGGAATAGCTCCTACAAAGAATTGTTTAAGAAACTCAGTGCAAAAACTAACTGAACCTGTAACATCTTTATTATATAGCCCAGACACATTGACAAAAACATAAAATGCCCCATCAGGCTTTTCAACACTTATTCCCTTTATAGCGCGAAGTCTTCCCACTATAAAATCACGCCTTTTTTCATATTCTTTAGCCATTTCCTGTATGCAATTATCACTTCCAGTTAAGGCAGCGATGGCTGCTTTCTGTGCAATGCTATTTGGATTGGACGTTGAGTGATCCTGCAAAGAAGAGGCTGCTTCAATAATTTCTTTTGGCCCAGCGCAATAACCTATTCTCCATCCAGTCATGGCGTAACTTTTTGACGCGCCATTAACTACTATTGTTAATTTGAAGATATTATCATTAAAGCTTGCAATGCTGTGATGTTTTTTCCCGTAGATTAATTTTTCGTAAATCTCATCGCTAATAACCATAATATTATGTCTAACGCACACCCGAGCAATTTCCTCTAACTCTTTTTTATCATAAACAACCCCAGAGGGATTGGAAGGCGAATTAAGAATAAAAATTTTTGTTCTTGCGCTAACAGATTGCTCTATTTGATTGGCTGTAATCTTTAACCCAATGTTCGGTTTTATAAAAATACACTTCCCTCCTGCCAGCTTTACCATTTCTTCATAGCTTACCCAATACGGTATTTGGATTAATACTTCATCATTTGGGTCTACCAAGACTTGAATAAGATTATACAAACATTGTTTTGCCCCATTTGAAACCAATATATTTTCAGGTTTGTACGTCAGGTTATTATCTTTTTTAAACTTCTCGCATATTGCCAGTTTTAATTCCATGATACCGCTTGTTGCAGTATATTTTGTAAACCCTTGATTTATTGCATCTATAGCCGCTTGTTTAATATGCTTTGGCGTATCAAAGTCTGGCTCCCCAGCAGCAAAAGAAATAACATCCTTGCCTTCTTTCTTCATTTTATTCACCAATGCAGTGATTGCAAGTGTTGGAGACGCAGAAATTTTTTGAACCCGTTTTGCTGTTACCATAGAGTTGGACCTGAATTAATGATCTCTTTTGGAATGTCCTTAAATTTTGCAAAGTTTTCTACAAATAACGATGCTAATTTATGCGCTTTGCTTTCGTAATCTTTCTTGTTTGACCATTGACTCTTAGGATTCATAATATCACTTTTTATGCCAGGGATTTCTGTTGGCACGGAAAGATTAAAAATTTTATCTGCGCGAAAAGTCCCAGTTATATTTCCATCCAAAGCGGCTCTCACAATTGCTCGAGTATCTTTTATACTAATCCTTTTCCCAACTCCGTATTCTCCGCCAATCCATCCCGTGTTAACTAAATAAACCGTACTTTTGTGTTTGTCTAAATAATATTTTAGCAGATTTGCATAAACGATTGGTTTAAGCGGCATAAAAGGAGCTCCAAAATAAGCAGAAAACGTTGGGGAAGGTGTTATAACTCCTCTTTCTGTTCCAGCCAGCTTGGATGTGTACCCAGATAAAAAATGATATATTGCGGCTTTATGGTTTAATTTGGCAATCGGGGGCAAAACGCCCCATGCATCGGCTGTTAGAAAAATTATAGTTTTAGGATGTCCTCCAATGCCAGTTAGTACTGCTTTTTCGATATGTTCTAATGGATATGCGGCTCTAGTATTTTCGGTAATGCTTTTATCTGCAAAATCTAAGCTACCATCGGGCAAAACCTTAACGTTTTCGATAAGCGCCCCATGTCTAATCGCATTCCAAATTAGCGGTTCGCTTTCTTTCTTTAAATCTATGCATTTTGCGTAACATCCTCCTTCAAAATTAAATAAGCCGTTTTTGGACCATCCGTGCTCGTCATCTCCTATAAGCATTTTTTCTGGGTCCGCAGAAAGTGTAGTTTTACCAGTTCCCGAAAGCCCAAAAAATAACGCGGTTGTTCCATCTTTCCCGATGTTTGCAGAACTATGCATGGGTAAAACTTTTTTTTGCGGCAAAAGATAATTCATAACTGCAAAAATTGATTTTTTAATTTCCCCCGCATACTTTGTTCCGCCAATAAGAACAACCATTTTGCTTAAATTAACGACGATAAACACTTCCGAGTTTGTTCCATCTGTTTTAGGATCCGCAAAACAACTTGGAGCGCAAAGAACAGTTAGGGCTGGTGTATGCATTTTAAGTTCCACTTGTGTTGGACGTCGAAGCAGATGTTGAATAAAAAGGGACTGATATGCGTATTCGGAAATCACCCTAACGTGCATTTTATATTCCTCGTCAGCGCATACGTATCCGTCATAAATATAAATATCCTCTTGAGCAGAAAGAAAGTTGTTGATTTTCTTGTACAGTTTTTCAAAATGCTCCTCACTCATGGGCATATTTATCTTGCCCCAATCAATTTGATCATTAACCGCAGGTGTATCAACAATGAATCTATCTTTTGGAGAGCGGCCAGTGTATTTTCCAGTGTAAACAACCACTGCTCCAGTTTTTGAGGCGACTACCTCCTTATTCTTAATAGCTTTTTTTACAAGTGCGGCTACGGACAAATTATGATGAACATTTTGTTTCTGTAGTTTTGGGCGCTGCCTTTTTTTCATACAATTGTGAGAGTATATACCAATATTGCTTTTCATGTCAAGCGACCGAACAGTAAGTTTACTATAAAGCTTTTTCCAAAGGAGTGTAGGGAAGATTAAACGTTTCAGCAACAGCTTTATATGTACACTTTCCATTTATAGTATTTACTCCCTTTGCAATAGCTTCATCTCTTACTGCTTTTTTCACTCCTTTATTGGCTATAACTAACGCATATCTTATTGTGGCATTTGTCAAAGCAAGGGTAGAAGTATAAGAAACTGCGCCTGGCATGTTTGTTACACAGTAATGGATAATTCCATCAACGATATATATAGGGTCATTATGGGACGTTGGGCGCGAGGTTTCAAACGACCCTCCCTGATCAATTGATACATCTACCATAACAGCTCCTTTTTTCATTTTCGACAACATTTTTCTTGTGATAAGTCTTGGGGTTTTTGCCCCGGTTACAAGTACACCGCTTATTATAAGATCCGCTGCATAAACTTCTTCCTGAATAGCTATCGGGTTTGACACTCTTGTTACAACTTTACCTGCAAAGACATCGTCAAGATATTGAAGTCTTGGAATATTTCGACCAAAAATTACAACTCTTGCTCCCAAACCTACAGCCATCTTTGCGGCATTTGTACCTACAACCCCAGTTCCAAAAATAACAATATTTCCTGGTGGAACACCCGGTACGCCTGCTAAGAGTTTTCCCATTCCGCGATTGGGTTTTTGAAGAAACCAACTGCCTACATGAACAGCCATCCTTCCAGCAACCTCACTCATTGGCGCTAAAAGAGGCAAAGAACCATCAGGCAACTCAACTGTTTCATAAGCAATGCCAGTAACTTTTTTCGCAAGTAACATTTCTGTTACCTTCTCTTCTCCTGCAAGATGTAGATATGTAAAAAGGATCATGCCGCGTCTATAATAAGCAAATTCGTTTTCCTGAGGCTCCTTGACTTTAACAATCATCTCCGCTCTTTTATAAACTTCTTTTGCAGATGGGATTATTGTTGCGCCTGCTTTTTTATACTCATCGTTGGAAAATCCGCTATTTACTCCAGCGTCTTTTTCAATAAGAACATCGTGTTTGGCCATAACAAGGGAGTTTACTCCATAAGGAGTTATTCCAACCCTGTTTTCTCCAATTTTGATTTCCTTAACTCCTCCAATAACCATTGTGAAAGTATATACAAATATTGATTTTCTTGTCAAGGTAATAGGAAGGTGGACTTTCTCAAAAAAATTTCCTATAATGTTTACGATGAATAAATCCAGCACCTTTTTTCCGCGGAGTATCGATTCACGTGGAAAAAATAACGGCATTAACCCACATGGCTTGCCGTGGGGTTCTGAAAAGGTGCTGGATAAAGTCCAAAATTACATTACTCGCGCTACAGAACTTACTGCATTAAGTGTTTCAAAAGTTATAAAGGATAGCGGTTTTACTCCGCAAGATTTATTAACCGAGGAAGAATCCATTAAAAGAGAAAAAATAATTGATCAAGCAGGAGTAGATGCTATGCGAACTTCCTTGACTGATCTGCCATTTGTTTTAGAGGTTGTCGGGTCTGAGGGCAGAAAACACATCCATCAGTATGGAGAAGCCCTGCCAACTCTGGAAGGGGTTTTTGGTAAAGGAAATTTAAAATTAGATATGGTTAACGATGTCGTAGAAGGATCAAAAGCTGCAAAATTAAATAGTCCTGGGGCAGTTTCCGTAATAGCTGTTTCTTCCCATAAGGGACTAATGGGTACGCCTTCGGATACAGATTATATGGATAAATTGTTTGGACCGCCTCAACTTAGAAATAAGATTTCTATAAATAAACCTATTGAAGAAAATTTGGCAGAAGCTGTAAAAACTTTTCAAGTAGCGCCTTATAAAGTAAATGTAGTTATTATGGATCGCACTAGAAACGCACATTACATAAATGCTTGCCAGAAATTTGGAGTTAACGTAATCCTAATTAAGGCCGGTGATTTTTTACCATCAATTTTGTCTTGTTTAGACCCAAGTACCCATAAAAAAGGGGTTCATTTAGTGCTAGGAAGCGGAGGATTTGAGGAAGGGATATTGGCGGGAGTTGCAGGGAAAGCGTTGGGCGCTACAGTTGAAGGGAGAGGGTGGTCCGCAGATAAAAAGATTCAATCAAAGTATACGAAGATTTGGGGCATTGATGATTTGGTTTCCGGAAAAAAGAAGGATTGCTTCGTTTCAGTATCAGTTATAACTCACGAAAATAAATGGTTTGATCTTAAAGGAGTTAAAAAAGAGAAGAGCGGATATGCAGTCACAACGTTGTCAATTTCTTGGACAGGAATAAAAATAAGTAGAAATATTCACCATTAGTGTGATAAAATAAATCCAGCACCTTTTTTCTGCGGGGTATTGAACCCACGCAGCAAGCTACGAGTTTTTAAAAAGGTGCTGGATAAATACTATGAATATCGGAGTCTTAAAATCAACCGCAAATCAGATGGTTGCTAAAGGTAAGGGAATATTGGCAGCAGATGAATCCTCTAAAACTATTCAGAAAAGGTTTGACAAAATTGGTCTAAAATCTGATCCCGATACTAATTTAGCTTACAGAAAAATGCTTTTTACAACTCCTGGTATTGAGAATTACATATCGGGGATAATTTTGTTTGATGAAACATTTAGGCAGTCTATTGAGGGTGTTCTTATTCCAGAATATCTTTCAAGAAAAGGCATTTTGCCTGGAATAAAAGTAGATAAAGGGGTAGTAGATTTACCCCGCACCAATTTGGTGCGGGGTTTACCTGGTTCACAAGGCGAAAAAATTACAGAAGGCCTTGACGGGTTAAAAGAAAGATTAAAAGAGTATGCAAAGTTAGGGGCAAAGTTTGCTAAATGGAGAGCGGTAATAACAATTGGAAAGAATTTACCAACCGATAATTGCATTGAAGCCAATTCAGAAGTACTTGCGAAATATGCCCTTCTTTGTCAAGAGCAAGATATTGTTCCCATAGTTGAGCCCGAAGTATTAATGGATGGAGATAATACTTTGGAGATTTGTAGAAATGCAACAAATAGAACCCTGCATTCGCTTTTTGCAAAATTGGCAGAGAATAGCGTAATTTTGGAAGGGCTTATTTTGAAGACAAACATGGTAATTTCTGGAAAAAAATGTCCAGTTCAAGCAAGTAGTCAAGAAGTTGCCAGAGAAACAATTGCAACATTTCTAAACGTCATACCAAAAGAAGTTCCGGGGATAGTATTTTTATCAGGCGGGCAAACTCCCAATCAAGCAACTGAAAATTTAGCAGAAATAAATCGAATAGCAAGAAGTCCTTGGCAATTAAGCTACTCATATGGAAGGGCTTTGCAAGATGAGGCATTAAGAGCTTGGGGTGGGAAAAATGAAAATGTAGAAAAAGCCCAAAAAGCTTTTATAGAAAGAGCTAGGAAAGTCTCCGAAGCCCGTTCCCAACTCCCATCCCAAAATTAAAAAAGGAGCCCAGCTAGTAAACCCCGCACCCACGACCTTATCCAGCACCAGCTTGGTGCTGGACTTACGGTCGGGGCATTTGAGAATTTCGCTTCGCGTTTTATCCAGCACCTTGAAAAAAAGGTGCTGGATTTATTATGAACCCTCGTTCTGACAAACGGGGCATTTGGGTGCGGGGTAAAAATTCCAAAAAAGCTGTAAAATTAGGATCATGAAGATTGCGGTAATTGGAGCTGGGCATGTAGGCGGAACGCTAGCAAAACAATTTGGCAATGTATCCAAAAAAATTATTATTGACGCAATGAACACGTTCCGTGGCAAACCTGATCCTTACAACGCAACAGCGCAAGCACTATTGGCCCTGACCCACCTGCAGATTTTCGAAGCTACAGCTTTAATCCCTAGCCTCATGATTTGCAAAAGAAACAGAAAGTTCCCACAATAAAAGGCAGTCTCTACTCTGATTGGAGGTGAACTGAGGTATACCTACCCTGTTGGCACAAGCCGTAATGTGTTTAGCAAGTAATGATAAGGAGATTTAAACATTTCTGGTCTGCAAAATCTGAAGTAAAATTCGCACATATACTCTGGAAACTTTTTTACTGTAACATGATGATACATTCTTCTTATGAAGGTTCGCAAGACTCCAAACATTCCCTCTATTTTTGAGGTATTGGTAAATTCAAATTTTTTGTGAATATCAAAGACATGTTCAACAGGGAAACGTTTATCAATTCCTTTATAGATTACGGATCCATCTGTAGCAAGTTTTGTTTCTGGTTTAACATTATTTCTTAGGAAATTGATAGCGTCAAGTTTCCCTGGAGCGTCTGAGGTAAGAATTTGATATGCCAGTTTTCTTGTCCCAATCTGTTTACCCAAAAGAAGGGACACCTTACCAAACCTTCCAAAGTATGCCTCATCTAACTGGACTATTGCCTCTAGAATTGCTTGATCTTGAGGCAAATGGCTCCTAAAAGAATCAAACCAATACCTAACTCCTTTTTCTGAAAGTCCACTTAATGCCTGTGTTTGCTTTACCGGTATTTGGTTTGTCCATGACCAAAGTATTAACCAAAACTGCTGTAAAGGAAGTCTCATGTTAGACAACCATGTATGAGAAAGAAGGGAAAATCTCATGCGACATTTTTTACACCAATATCTATTCTGTCTAAAAAGCACATCATGCCTTTTGCATAAAGGACAAAAAATATGCTGACCAAACAAAATCTTTTTCAAAAACCTTTTAATCTGTGTTTCTGATGGAATATCTCTTAGATGATACATTTCCATAATTCTAGTGGATTTGCGCCATCAAGGTATGATTACCCCTAAACTGCTAGTTGATGGTTTATAGCAAAATTGCGATAATATAATTGTTTTCTTAATAATGAAAGGAACTACTATGAAAGACTGGAACACGTTTAAAGAAACAACTGCTCAAAAACCCAGAATTTAGAAAGGCACTCAAAGAGACAGAGCGGGAATGCCAAATTGCCCGAGCTATTATTGAGGCGTGGATAAAAAAGGGCATTACACAGAAAATGTTAGCACAGAAAAGGTATAAGTTTGCACAAAATTGCCGACGTTAAACTATATTTGCAAACTTATACACGACGAGATATCCAAACGGAGGTCAGACCTATGTTGAAAGTATCTAATCAGCCTATCGTCGACATAACAACCTTGTGCGCGGTTGAGTCGCTTTTTCGCTCAAAGTCTCCAGACCCATGGGCTCAACAGCTGGCTGGAGATTTAGCTGACTTTATCGTATACGCTGATATAGCTAGATATGTCCTACCTACCCCAACGCTCGATGCGAGCGAGGATGATGTACCTTTGCCTTCCCTACTTCAAGAACTTAGGGCTGGTGAGCCCAGTGCGTTTCGTGCACAGAGATACTCCACCGAGGAGCCTAGAATGCTTAAATCGGACTATCTTGAACCGTGCTTTCGCCGGTTCGTGTCTTGGGCACAGGCCAACACAAATAGTCTCCGTCTGTGGAGTGAGCTTCACCATGAAGATTGGATCATTTCTGGCCATAAGTCACGTGTGGCACAACACTACGTCTACTCCGTGGATGTACTCAAGCATGACCCTAGGCTTTCAGCCCTTGCCCATGCGGTAGGTGTATCTGCTAATGATTTGTGTTATGCATTCGACCTGATTCTGAGATATCCGCTATATGGAGAGATGGCTGGAGAACGTAATTACTATCTCAATCATCCAATACGCAATGCATTTCCTCTTCCAACTATGGAGTATTCGGCGGCTCCCGCGCCGCCTATAACAGTATCATTTAAGAAGTCATTTTCTACTTTTGCCCATCAGTTGACGCAAAATGACTACGTTACGTCTCTCCTCGAGCTTCGCTATGCAGTCCGAAAAGCAGGTCTTCATGAACTAGTGCCAGGCAAATTCAAAGTTGACACTATACGTGAAATCGCCTCACGGGTAGGAATTCCCCCACGTCTGGCATCAAAGTGGACTGCCATTGCTGGGGGCATCATCGGAGGGATAGGACTGATTCCAACCTTAGGTCCATGGGCAGCTATTCCTGGAGTTGCTTCTGTCGCGGTTTCGTTTGCTAGCGCACTATGGAAAGGATGCCTTCCTAGGAGAGTGGCCCGTATACGATGGCTTAGGTGGGCAATAGAATGGGATGATCTCGAAAGACAGGCGGCAGAAGCTGCAAGATAACGTAAACAGAGGTCGTCTAACAAGTGGAGCTAGAACCATTTCTTTCTATTATTTTCTTCTTCAAATTCCCTCAAAAGCTCTTTTTGTCGCTTGTTTAGATTCTTTGGAATGGTTATTTTTATTCTTATATACTGGTCTCCGCGACCAGTCCCTCGAACATGAAAAATACCCTTTCCCCTCAACCTTATAACAGCCCCGGCCTCTGTTCCGGGAGGAACCCTAATTTTTACGTCCCCATCAATTGTTGGAATATCCACTTAATCTCCTAAAGCTACCTGTGTAAACGAAACGTTTTTATCAACGATTATATCGTATCCTTCTCTTCTAAGTCCTTGGGTCGGGAGCAACGTCCAAAACCACATCGTAATCTCCAAAACGAATTCTTGATCCATTGTCCACACCTTTGGGAATTTTTATGGTTTGCGTTCTGCCGTCAATGGTTACTCGTTTTTGGCTCGTGTACTGCCTCCATAAAATTAATACTCAAAGAATATGTTGGTCGACGCCGCGATCTAGCACCAAATGGCGAGCCGCCAAAAAACTGTTCAAATATTTCGAAAGGGTCGGAAAATCCTCCAAAATCAAATTCTGCACCGTCTCCCGATGTTGTATATGTGAGGTAAATGGCTGACCCACCTGCAGATTTTCGAAGCTACAGCTTTAATCCCTAGCCTCATGATTTGCAAAAGAAACAGAAAGTTCCCACAATAAAAGGCAGTCTCTACTCTGATTGGAGGTGAAACTGCCTATGAGTATTGTAGAACAAACACAACGATTTGTCAGCAAGAATAGCAATTCTTCTTATGACGAAAAAAGTACGAATTGAAAGATAAGGCTTGCAAAGAGCGGGGAAAAGCTATAAGCTAATTTTCCTATAGTAATTTCTGCCCAGGAGTTAATCCAGCAAGTTCGTTTTGCTGCAATGTCTTTTCCTGACCGTCGAACAGGACAGAATACCCGCTACAGTATGGAAGATATTGTATTGAGCGCATTTTCTGTCTTTTTCACCCAATCTCCATCCTTTCTTTCCTTTCAACGGGCAATGCAACAACAAACAGGAAGATACCAAAAGCCTCTTTGCTGTAAAGATTCTTCCCACTGATACCCAAATCGACGTATCTTAGATGGCATTCCACCAGAGCGTCTCTTTCCCATATTTTACTGGTGTCTTAATGTTCTTGCTGCTCGTGGTGGTGTTGAGCAATTCAAAAGTGAGTTGGGATATCTACTCTCTCTGGATGGCACGGGATATTTTTCTTCAGAAACCATCCATTGTAAAAACTGTTTAACCAAAACAGATGAGAAAACAGGCAAGGCCACCTATTACCATAGTGCCATTACTCCTGTTTTGGTCAAACCAGGAGAGAAGCACGTGCTATCGCTTCCTCCTGCATTTATTACTCCTCAGGATGGTGATATACTGTCCTTGATCTATTTTGCGTTGCTTATCAATCACTCTGTTCACAATTACGGCGACAATTTTTCTTTAACGGGATACGAGAACTTACCCAATATTTTTATGTGACCAGTTGGGAACACTTGTTTACCTTTATGCAGGAAGCACGAACTCACCAGTTTGTTCTTCCCAAAGCTCCCTTTGCAATACTACCACTTGTTCCACCATAGCAGATCACAACCGTTATCTCTTCCATCTCCCAATCTGTTGTTGTTTTTTTAGAAAACAGCAAGAATGGTTTCTGGTGATTTTTTGTTATTACGTTACAACTGTGTCTGCAAAAACACAACTTTTTGCAGAGATGTTGTGATAAACAGCTGGTTATAACAGGTATTTGCTATGGGGCAAAAACTTATGAACCATCTACATGGTATCCCTTTATCTCATTTAGTATTTTTTTTCGGTAAAAGAAGAATTGCTAGATTACAAATCTATGTCTTGACTGAATAATCCCAAGCCCCAAGCCTTGTGCTTGGGGTGGGGAGTTTGAGGGGGCGAAGGCACCTCAATGCCAGCGTAAGCTGGCATAATCTTGTACAATGGGTTTGTGGGAAATCTTTGGCATTCAAGTCACACTGTCCATGAAATGAAATATCATCTTGTGTGGAGTATGAAGTATCGCAAGAATCTTTTGTACAACAAAGAATACCAACAAAAGCTCAAGGAGATTGTGTTGGGAATTG
>Ga0213870_1000163_pt1 | contig 35324 bp, 33 predicted proteins | sample WICALVC2017_Meta_FD_160119 | JGI IMG/M metagenome (GOLD analysis project Ga0213870, IMG submission 160119) | Freshwater microbial communities from subterranean cave lake in Wind Cave National Park, South Dakota, United States - WICALVC2017 | ecosystem: Environmental > Aquatic > Deep subsurface >...
ACGGTGGAGCGCCTCTTCGATGCGCGCACTGCGTGGGTCTCCACTGTGCTTCTCTCCTTCATGCCGGTTTACTTCCGGCAGGCAACGTTCCTCGAGGAGTACAGCTTTGCGTTCCTCTTCCTCTTCACGAGCTTCGCACTCTACGTCTACCTCGCGCCGCGGGCTTCGTGGCTTGCCCTCGTCGCAGCGGGCGTTGCGTATGGGCTCTCGGTCTCGGCGAAGGATGTTTTCCTCATCTTCCTCCCCTTCTTTCTCGGTGCGTACCTCTGGCTCGAGCGCGAGGAGTGGCGAAGAGCAGTGCTCTGTGCAGTCCTCTTCCTCGCATGCGTCGGCGTCGTGTACCTCCTTCCCTACATCGGCGATATGCAGCGGTACGGGTACCCGGTGAATCAGAACCTTGCGCGGATGTGGCCAGGGCGGCAGGAGATTCAGAACGAGATCTACCTCCACCTCTACCCCGATCCCTACACGTACTACTTTGATCGTGAGCGGTTCGAAGCGGACTACCTCGAAAGAGTGAAGAAGCTTCCGCTCCTCGAGCGCCTTGGTGAGCAGAAGGTCATCCTTAATTTTGGTCTCGGTGAGCCGAGCATCCTGCGATTCCTCGGAAACGGTCTCTGGATGTTCGTAAACAGCATTCCCTCATTCTTCCACCAGAGCACGGTGGGCGGATTCATCCTGTGGCTCTTCATCATTCCAGGAGTTTTTGTGCTCTGGCGTGAGGAGCGGCCGCTCTTTGGCCTCGCCCTTGGGCTCATCCTGACGACGTACCTCATCATTCGCTTCGTCCTACAGTACGAGCGCGAGCACCTCATGGATGTAGCTTGGATTCTCGCTCCCATCGCGGCTGTCGGGGTGACGACACTCTCACAAGCCCTTGCCACAAAGTTTCCTCGCTTCACATCCTCGACGGTCTCACTCTTCCTCCTCTCCGTCGTTTCCCTCCACCTCCTGCAGATGAATCGCCTTGAGTTCGCCCGCCGGTACCGCGATCCACCGATTGCTCGTGTGCTCGCTGCAGCTTCGAGCATTAAGAACACTCCCGCGGGTGCCGTCATTGCGGTTGCTCCACACCTTTGGAGCAATGCTGCCGTCTCATACCTCACGGGCCGCACGATCGCGTTCTTCCGCGAAGAGACACTCGACCGTCTCGTTGCTGAGAAGAAACTCGACGAAGCCTTTGACCGCTACGGTGTTACGCACATCATCGGCTATGGGAGTGATGCGACTCAGAAGATGAAGAAAGCTCTACCAAAACTCCAAGTGCTCGAAGTACCTTCTCAAGAATCTCTAAGACGACCACTCACACCGCTCCAGAAATACTTGTTGCACCTCGTACGATAGCTTTATGAGCTTTAGAGCCTGCCTGCCGGCAAACAGGCTTCATTAGGTCACACGAGTGCGCTATTCGGAGCATGTTGTACTCCGGAGTTTTGAACGAGTTGCAGGAACTCTTCGAGTTCTCCCCACATGTGGAACTTCTCGATTTCACGGCTGTGGCCCCAGAGGTGGAAGAAGGGTTGTTCGGTGTTCTGCGCGTAGCTGAAGAGCGCGCGTGCGAGCGAGAGCCAGCTTCCCACGCTCGAGAGAGGAATCCCCAGTAGGAGCAATGGTCGGATCTTCACACGCAGGGGGCCGAGCGGATCAAGCACATGCCAAGGTTTGCGAAAGCTCTGGCGCCATGGGAATGGATACACCTGGAGGCTTGTGCCAAGTACATATGAATCGCTCGAGGAGAACTGTAGAGTTTCCGTGGTGCGTGCACCGTGGAAACCTGCATGCGTAACGAGCCTTCGAACATCCTCGTTCCAGTCCCCTTTGGGATAGCTGAACATCACGCAGGGTTTTCCCGCGATCTCCTCCACCCATGTTTTGCTTTCCCGGATTTCCCGCTCAGCCTGTGCGAGCGGGATCCTGGTGAGCCGTGGGTGTGTCATGCTGTGGGCGCCGATCTCAAAGTCCGTGCTCAGTGCTCGGATGTCATCGCGCGAGAGCTGCGGTTCTTGGTACTTCGCCTCGGGGCAAACGTAGAAGGTCCCCGTGCAACCATATCTGCTCAGAAGGTCCGCGATCCTGCGGTCGAGTGCATAGCCGTCATCCCAGGACGTCGTGAAGAGCATCGGCTAGAGTAGCAGTATGGCTGATGTGATGACGCTAATGAAGGAGTTCTGGAATCGGCGCGCCGCGAAAGATCCCTATGCCGCGGTGATGACGGCGAAGGGGCATTGGGAGAAGGAAGAGTACTACGAAGAAGGAAGGCGCCTTACGGAGGAACTTGTTCTTCCCTATCTGCGCAAGCGCGGCATTGCTCATCCGCAGTCACTCACGGCGCTCGACATTGGCTGCGGCACCGGGAGAATGACGCGGTGGCTCTCAGGGCTTTTCGGAAAGACGATCGGGACGGATATTTCCGAGGAACTGATCCTGCAAGCGCGTAACGATCACCGTGACCGAGAGATCGAATTTCTCCTCACAGACGGTCAGCACCTCACGGGCATTGCGAGTGGGAGTATCGACGTCGCCTTCAGCTTCGCGGTGTTCCAGCACATTCCACAGAAAACCATCGTCTGGGAAAACTTCCGCGAAGTCTATCGTGTGCTTACACCCGGAGGTCTCGCGAAGATCGAGGTTCGCGGAGAGCCGGGAAATCCACCGGGAAGGGTGGTGTGGTTCTGGGGTGGTGAGCGCCGGTATGTTGCGTTCGTACTCTGGCGCGGATGGCTTCCTCTCCTCTTCTCCCGCGCCTACTCGCCTCTCTATGGTGCATGTTTCACAGAGCGCGAGCTTCGAGGTCAGTTGCGAGCGATGGGTTTTAAGTCCGTTGTGACGTACCGCGAAGGCGGTCGTCATCTGTGGGTGGAGCTTGAGAAGTAGGCTACACTTCCGCGCTATGAAGATTGGGTACATCACAACATCGATGTCCTGCGAGGATGGCTGGGGGAGGTACTCAAAACACATCATCGAATCAGTCGCACGGTTCCACGAAGTCCGCGTGATCACGGAAAAGAACGTTCGTAACGAGACGACGATCCCAAAGGTCTACCCCCTCCTCCCGCGCTGCGGTTTTCATCCTCTCACACAACTCAAAGTTTTTCTCGGCTGCATGAAGTACTTTCGTGGATGCGATCTCATTCACTCAATGGTCGAGCCCTTCGCGCCGGGAGCTGCGCTTGCGAGCATTTTCATCGGCGCAAAGTTCGCGATGACGCTTCACGGGACGTACGCAGTGGCTCCCAAAGCATGGTGGAACCCCCGGCGGTGGTTCCTGGCATTTGCATTGAAGCGCTGTGCGATCTCAACGACAGGGTCGTACGCGACCGAGGCACGAGCCCGCGAGCGCGTGAAATTCGGGGAGTGCCGGTTCATCAGTAACGGTGTTGACACCCGGGAATTCCGTCCTCTCCCGGATCGGAAGGTTCAGAACTTTCTCCTTACGACGGGTGGGGTGAAACCGCGAAAGGGTGCTGACCTTGTCGTCCGCGCGCTCGGGATGCTCAAGGATGAGTTCCCCGATCTTTGCTACAAGATTGTCGGCGATGTGAGCAAAGTCTCGTTCGTGAACGAGGTGAAGCGTATGGCGCAGGAACTCGGCGTTGCTGATCGAGTTGAGTTCCTCGGAATCATCCCTGATAAGGAGCTCATTCGGCTCTATGGTAACTGCTTGGCGTTTGTGCTCGCTGCGCGCATCGAGGACGGACAGTTCGAAGGATTCCCGATGGTGTACTTCGAGGCGAACGGATGCGGGGCGCCCGTCATCACGACACGCGGATTCGGGTCCGAGTACGTGGTGCAGGAGGGGCGTAATGGATTCCTCGTCGACGTGGAAGACGTGCAGGGTCTCGCCAACGCGATCCGGAAAATCGCCGGAAACTCCGAACTTCAGCAGCAGATGTCCAAGTATTCTGTTCAGCGCGCCTGCGAGCATACGTGGGATCGGATGGTCGAGGAGCACCTCATCCCGATGTACGAGGATGCGCTAGTGAAGAATTAGGAATTAGGAATTAGGAATTAGGAATTAGGAATTAGGAATTAGGAATTAGGGATTAGGGATTAGGGATTAGGGATTAGGGTAGAATCATGTACTCTCTTTCCCATGCGTATTCCTTTCTTGAGGCCGGAAATTCGGGAGGAGGATATCGAGGAGGTTGTGCGGGTGCTGAGAGGCGGGTGGCTCGTGCTTGGAGAAGAGACAAAGAAATTTGAAACAGCATTTGCAGAGTACCTTGGTGCGAGCGATGCGGTGTTTGTTAATAGCTGTACCGCTGCGATCCAAATTTCACTCGTCATGGCGGGGGTGGGGGAGGGCGATGAAGTAATCGTGACGCCATTGACATACGTCTCTTCCGTGACCCCCATTCTCCACTGTGGAGCAAAGCCGGTCTTCGTCGATGTCGAGCACGAGACAGGTCTCATCGATTGTGCGAAGATGCGAGGTGCGCTCACTGCAAAGACAAAGGCCATCATCCCTGTGCACCTCTACGGACAGATGGCGCACATGCGTGAGTTGCAACGCATCGCAGGGGGGCAGGATCTCGCGATCATCGAAGATGCTGCTCATGCGATCGAAGCGGAGCGCGACGGGGTGCGGCCAGGAGGGCTCTCCACGACAGCCTGCTTCAGTTTCCACACCGCAAAAAACATCTGCGCAGGAACAGGTGGGATGATCGTGACCAATGACAGTGTCCTCACCGAACGAGCACGGCTCCTCCGGCGCGATGGGGTGCAAGCGGGAACGCACCGGCGGATGATCGAGCTCGGGCATCGTGCGTTCTGCACTGACTTCCAAGCTGCCTTGCTCCGATCGCAGCTTCATAGGATTGACGCGCAGTGGGAGGCGCGCAAGCGCGCTTACGAGCGGTACGCCGAAGCGTTCCGCGCGAACGGCATTCGTTTCAATCCCGTCGTTCCTGGTTCTAAACACAGCTACCACATGATCGTGATCTTCGTACAAAGCGACCGCCGAGACGCGATCCGCGAAGAACTCTCACGTGCAGGAGTTGAAACCTCGATTCACTATGACCCTGTCCACCTCGAACCGTATTTCCAAAAAACTTTTGGCTTCCGCCCCGGTGACTTCCCCATTGCCGAATCCTTTGGCTTCAGTGCGATCACCCTTCCTCTCTACCCAAGCCTCACAGAGGAAGAGCAGAACTACGTCATCGAGCAGGTGCTCAAGATGGCTTCCACTCCTGTTCGTACGTAATCCGTAGTCCCTGCTCGAGTGAGACCGTTGGGGTAAAGCCGAGAGCGGAAACCTTTGAGATAGCGGGGCAGCGGCGGGGGGTGCTGCCTTCGGGGACGGAGCCTGGCTCAAGAACAATCTGTACTCCCACGATCTTCGCCATGAGCATCGCGAGATTGTTGATACTCGTTTCTGTTGGGTTTCCGACGTGGTAGATCTCGCCGGATTTTCCGTGCGCGAGGAGGAGCATGATCCCTTCAATGCAATCTTGTATGAAGCAGAAGGCACGGGTTTGTGTGCCGTCTCCTTGAATCGGGAATGGGTGCGGCCCAGGCGCACCACCTCGGCGGAGTTCGCAAAGCCGGGCGAAAAATTGTGGGATCACGTGCTCATGACCCATGTCCGATCCGTAGATATTGTGTGGGCGGAAGGCGATTGCCTCGATGCCATGTCTCGCGAGGTAGTGGACCGAGAGAAGCTCGCCAATGAGTTTGCTCCCGCCGTAGGAGAGGCGGGGGTTTGTGACGTCAGGAACGACGAGGCGCTCACGTTCATCTGTCGGGCAGCGCGTCGGTTCCTGGTAGACCTCGGCGGATGAGGCAAAGATGTACCGTCGGCAACCGTGTTTGATCGCCGCATCCATCGTGTGCATCGTCCCTTTGATGCCGACTTCAAGCACCTGGTCAGGGTGTTTGTAGAAGTTCTCCGTGCCATTCACCGCAGCGAGGTGGAAAACGACCTCGCATCCCTTCGTAGCGCGATCGACCTGATCAAAGTCCCTCACGTCACCCTGCACGAGCTCGATTGCTTGCTCAATGTCCTGAAGCCTCTCAGGCCTGCTGCGCGAGTAATCATCGAGCACGCGGACAGCGTGCCCCTCATGGACAAGCCTCCGAACGAGGTTGCTCCCGATGAACCCTGCGCCACCGGTGACGAGGATCTTAGTCATTGCCGACGCCACCGTAGAAAATGCCGGGAACCGCACGCACATCCTGCGGCTCGAAGAGGTGCCAGCCGTCGATGAAGACAGCGGGGAGCTTCATGGACTCAAGCAGTGGAATGATATTGAGTTTCTCGTACACCTCATGGTTCGTCATGAGGATCGCGGCATCCGCACCGCGAAAACCCTCTTCAATTCCGAGCGCGCGGACTCCGAGTGCTTCCATATCCTCTCGCGGAACGACGGGGTCATGACCTGCCACGGTGCACTCGTGCCGCAGGAGTTCCTCGACGAGGGGGACCGTCGGGGAGTCGCGTACATCGGAGGTCTCGGGCTTTCCCTTGAATGCGAATCCGAGGACGAACACCGTCGACCCTTTCGGTTCCTTTCCAGCTTTTTTCAGGAGCCCCAACACCTTGTGGACGACATGCCGCGGCATTGTCTCATTGATCTCCCGTGCGGCCTTCGTGAGTTTTGGCTCGAGTCCGTAGCGCTCGGAAGCCTGTGCGAGGATGTAGGGATCCTTGCTCAGGCACGCACCCCCCACACCGGGGCTCGGGACGGGGACTTGGTTTCGCTCGTACCCGAAGTTCACGGCGTGCGCGAGCTTCACCATATCGAGACCCATCGCCTCACACAAAAGCGCCATCTGGTTCGCGTACGCGAAGCGAAGATCCCTATAGGTGTTATCGATGATCTTCGCCATCTCGGCAGCCTCGGGAGAGCCCACGTCGATCGTCACCTCCGTGAGGTGCTTGAAGAGCTTTGCGGCGCGCTCCGCATCAATAGAGTTCATTCCACCGACGATCTGGGGAAGTGACCGGAGTTCCTCGAGTGCCTTTCCGGCGATGAGACGCTCAGGAGCGAAGACTAATCCAAAATCTACGCCCGCTTTGAGGCCGCTCTCCCTCTCGAGGATCGGGAGGCAGATCTCGCGTGTCGCCCCGACGGGGACCGTCGAGCGGAGGATCACGAGGCCGCCTTTCTTGAGAGCTTTTCCTGTGCTCGTCGATGCGGCCTCAACATACGTGAGGATCGGGCATGTGGTTTTGGGGTCAACAGGAGTGCCGACGGTGATGATGTAGACCTCGTGCTCGCGCGGGGGGAGCACGTTGGTCACACGTAACCTCTTCTCGAGGTGCCGGTCGAGAAGTGCCTGCAAACCAGCTTCTGTGAAGTGACTCTTCCCTGCATGCAGGCTCTCGAGAACTTTTGGTGAAACATCAACCCCCGTCACTTGAAACCCCACCTCCGCAAATGTCGCCGCGAGCGGTAGCCCGACGAACCCCAAGCCAATGACCGCAATGCGTTCCTGCGGAATCGTTTGCTTTGGTGCGGTGTGCGCGGCCGTTTGCGTCATGGGAAGGGAATACTACAGCGCGCCCGTTCCGGGCGCGAGTCCTTCCCTATAGAGAGCCAGGTGCTTCTCGGTGAACCGATCGAGGGAGAACTCTTCCCGTGCGCGCCTGCGGCCCTCTTCACCCATCTTCTGCGCGATCTCGGGATTCTGAAGAAGGTCAATGATCGCCTCAGCAAACACCCCTGTATCGATGGGGTTTCGAATGTGGCCGGTCACTCCATCAAGGACAATCTCTGGTGTTCCTCCAAAGCAGGTACCGACGACGGGTTTGCCAAATGCCATTGCCTCAAGGTTCATGATGTTAAACGCATCGAGGTAGATCGAAGGGGTGGTGACAACATCCGAAGCGCTGTACGCAAGAGGCATGTCTCCAGTGGGGATCCAGCCCGTGACTCTCACAGCGTGCTGCACGGCCGGAGCAGCTTTGGAAAGGTGTGCCGTGAGGCGATCACGGTCACCGGTGAGCAGGAGCCCTGCATTCGGTCGACCCAGAAGTACTCGCTCCATCGCAGAGAGGAGCACATCGATTCCCTTGTCTTCACTGATTCGTCCGCCGAAGAGAATGGTGGGTCCTGTGAGTCGGTGCTGCTTACGAAATGTCTCGACCAGCGTTGGTGGTGGTGGCTCCATTGGAGGGACCGCATTCCAGATCACTGTCGTGCGCTCGATTCCATGTGTGCGGAGAAAGAGCTCCAATGCATGACTCACGCAGATCACGTTTGTTCCCGTTTCCCTGAGAATCCTCCGGATCGCGCTGTTGCGTTGCGGGTTGTAGCGGCGTCCGGCGGCGCGGAGGTGACCCCATAGGCGCATTCGGTGCGGGCGTCCGGCGAGCGCATCGCGGATATACCGTGCGCCATTCACGCGGTGGAAGGAGGCGAGGAAGGTATCGTGCGCGGTCAGGAAAATTTTCTCGGTGAATTTCCGTGCAATGCGAAGCGCATCGTACGTCAGGTACGTGTGGATGACATGCGCGTGGACGACGTCGGGATGAAGCTCGTCGAGGAGGTCAGTGAGCTTCTGCGAGACCTCGGGGATCCTGAGGCACTTCCAGTGCCGTTCCCGGAGGGGGTACTCGACATGGATACTGATGATGCTTCCTCTCCCGTCCGAGAGGTCTTGCTCCTTCCCACGGATCGGGTCTTGGCTTGTGGTGATGAGCGTCACGCGGTGACCGCGCTGCGTAAGTCCCTGCCGCAGCCACTCAACAATGGCCGCGGACCCGCCGCGCGCTTCCGGGAGCAGATCATCGTTGAGGAGGACAATGTGCATACGGGCTTATGATGCAGGCTTTTCCGCAACGACGTAGACAGCGCTATAGAAGATACTCTGTTTCCTGGGACTGCGATCGAGGAGGCAGAGGAGTCGATAGAGCACACGGAAGATATTTCGTCGAATAAACCCGGGACGCTTGTGAACGTAGGGATTACAGAAGGAGAACTTCAGGGCTTCTCCGAGGACGATCCCGATGCCACCGAATGGTCCGCTCTCGACAATGCGAAGCCTCGCTCGCTCGAAGAGCCACGTCACACCTTCGAGGGTGTAGCGAAAGTAGTCGTGGGGATCTGCATGGAAGGGGAGAAGGAAGGGGGTTGTCAAAATACACGTTCCGCCAGGCCGGAGGAGCCTGGCGATCTCCTCAACCATCCGCCAGGGTTCTCGAATGTGTTCGAGAACCTCCGTGCAGAGGATGGTGTCGAAGCTTCCGCTCGGTAGTCCCGTTGCGTGCACATCTCCGACCATATCAATGTGCGGGCCTGCGACCATATCGAATGCGGTGTAGTTCGTGACATGGGAAAGGAGATCTTCCTTGTACTTTGCCGTTCCCGCACCAAGGTCCAGGGTATTCCCCCGGACGTAGTGGAGGCAGTGCTTCACAATGCCCTTCGTCGTCGGTGCAGTTTTCATAGTGTTCTCGTAGGTTGTGCGCGCCGGAGGAGGTTCCATGTGGGAATCATGAGGAGAGTGACGATGAGGTGGTAGGCGAGGAGGCCGACGTAGAGCGCCCGTGTCTGGGGGAGCAGTGTTTGGAGCGCGAAGAAGAGAGTAATGCACGTGAGCATCGCAACGCCGTTAAAGAGCGTCGCGAGGTAGATCTTTGAGAAGACGCGGAGCACCGGTGTTGTTGAAGTATGCAGGCCAAAGCCAAGTTGGAGTGCGAGGATCACGAGGAAGGGGTAGACCGCGACGCGGAATGCCTCACCGTACACGAGTGGCAGGAACACTGGAACAACAATCGCTGCAGCGAGACTTACGAGGGTGTAGAGGCCGAGTGTGTACTTCGTCAGTGTCACAAAGTGCTGCCGTAGAAGTGCGAGGTTTTGTCCCGCGAGGGTGGAGAGTACGGATGAGGCGAGGCGCGAGACGCTATTGAGGACAAACGATGAAGGGAGATCGGCAAGTTTAAACGCGAGGCGCAGGAGCCCGACAACGTGTAGTGGAGCGCGTGTGCTGAAGATGAAGAGGAAAATGTTTGGGTAGAGCGCCCCGATGCTCTTATCGAGCGCAATCCAGAGACCATCCTTGCAGTACTTCCAGATCGCGCGACGGTCCTCCGCTCCGCACATCTCCGGAAACGACGGAAGATCATGTGATCGGCGGATGCGTGGATAGATGACAGCTGTTGTGGTCGTCAGGGCGGCGGCGGCGAGGGCGGAACTCCACAGTACCCCTGCGACGCCGTAGCCAAGGAAGAGGAGCAGTGCGGCGAGGAGAAGCTGCAGGACTGTTTTTCCGTTCTCGAGGAGAGTGAGGAGCCGGATCTCGCGAACGGTCTGGAGGGCAATCAAGACAAAGTTACTCGGAAGATCGATGATCGAGGAGGCGAAGACGAGCATCGAGAGGATGCCGATGGCGCGGTTTCCATAGATCCATTCGGTGAGGATAGGTGAGAGCATCGCCATCGCGACCATCAGGAACCCCGTCCAGAAGGACATCGTGACGTAGTAGTTGCTGACCGTCCGCAACGCATCGCGGTCACGCCTCCCGTATGCCTCACCGAGGAAGGTAGTGAGGCTCGCCTCCTGCCCGAGGTTTGTGAGGAGTCCGAAGACGCCGGTGTAGGCGAGAACGACAGCATACTCTCCAAAGCCCTGGAGCCCGAGGAGCCGCGCATAGAGGATCGAAGCTGCAAAATTGCACCCAATCGTCACAGCCCGCCCTGCCTGCAAGGTTGCAACATCCCGCACGAACCGACTTGCGACGAATTGGTGGAGAATGCTTATCAAGCCAGAGAATCGTAGCGGTCAAGCCCTCAGAGCGCGAAGCCTCGGCGAAACGAAGTGAAGACGGGCGAAGCCTCGTCAGAGCGCGCGGTAGACCCTTCCTGTTTCTTCAATGCTGCGGTGTTCAAGGGTTGATTTAAGATCATAAATCAAAGCGTCTTCTTTTGTGGCAGCGAGGAGTTGCGGGAGGGAGAGGTTGCGGTACTGCCGGTGAGGGACAAGGAGGACGAGGGCATCGTAGGGTCCGTGCTCGAGGGAGCCGGGGGTGAGGCCGCGTGTGCGGATGTCATTCTCACTGAGGTAGGGATCTGCGACTTCGACACCGCACCCACCGCGTGCGAGAGTAGCGACAACCTCGAAGGCCTTGCTATTTCGCGTATCCGGTACATCCTCCTTAAACGTGAGACCAAGGACGAGGACACGTTTACCATGTGCGCTCCCGAGCGCATCGAGAATCTCCCCTGCGACATATCCCGCCATCTCATCGTTGAGCGCACGCCCAGCGTTGATGATGTGTGTGTGCATACCAAGCTGTCTCGCTTTCTCGACGAGGTAATAAGGATCAACGCCGATGCAGTGCCCTCCGACGAGCCCGGGGCTGAAGCGCAGGAAGTTCCACTTTGTCGCCGCGGCAGCGAGGACATCTTTCGTTGCAATGCCGAGTGTGTGACAGAGCAGTGCAACCTCATTGACGTAGGCGATGTTGAGATCGCGCTGGGCGTTCTCGATTGCCTTCGCCATCTCCGCGACTTTGATCGAGGGGGCTCGGTGGATCCCCGCCTTCACGATCGAGCCATAGAGAGTGCAGAGGACGTCCAGTGTGTTTGGGTCCTGTGCGGCAACGACCTTCACGATCTTGTCGACGGTGTGCTCTTTGTCTCCTGGATTCATCCGTTCGGGCGCATAGCCGAGCGTGAAGTCGACTCCGCACCGAAGGCCGGAAGCCCGTTCAAGGATCGGTCCGCAGATTTCCTCCGTCACACCGGGGTAGACCGTCGACTCGAGGACGATGATGTGGCCCTTGCGAAGATGCTTCCCCACCGTCTCTGCCCCCTGCATGAGGAGTCGAAGATCCGGGCGGTTCTGCTCGTCGACTGGTGTGGGGATAGCGATCACGATAACCTCAGCCTGCTCGAGGATCCTCGGGTCAGTGGTGTACGTGATACGCACTTCGCGAAGCTGTTCGGCACTCAGTTCTCCCGTACGATCCCTCCCTTCCTGAAGTTCTCGGATCCTTGCTTCCGCAATGTCGTAGCCGAAGACCTCATGCCCTGCCTTCGCGAAGGCATGTGCGAGGGGGAGACCAACGTAGCCGAGGCCAACGACGGCGACGCGCATGGAGGCCCAGTGTAGAGTATTTACGTGAAGCGTTCACCAGTTCAAATGGGCGTGGGAACCTTAGACATAACGCCAAGCGAGCGTTCGTACGTATTGAAGGTCTTGCGGAGCAACCGCCTCTCCTACGGCCCCTGGAGCCGGCGGTTTGAACGGGAATTCGCGAAGCTCCACGATTCCCGTTTTGCCGTATTTGTGAATAGCGGAACGTCGGCGCTGAGCATCGCCATCGCGTGTCTCAAAGAAGCGGGGAAGTGGCGCGAGGGAGACGAAGTGATTGTCCCTGCGGTCACGTTCGTCGCAACGGTTAATGTCGTCCTCGAGCATCACCTTAGGCCGGTGTTCGTTGACGTCGATCCACGTACCTACAACATTGACCCAGGAAAGATCGAACATGCGATCACGAAGCGTACGCGCGCGATTATTCCCGTACACCTTTTTGGGCTCTGCGCTGACATGTCGTCTATCATGCGCATTGCACGAAAGCACAAACTTAAGGTACTAGAGGATAGTTGCGAAACGATGGGAGTGCGGTACCGCGGTCGGATGACTGGGTCATTCGGGGACATCAGCTGCTTCAGTACCTACGTTGCCCACCTCGTCGTGACGGGAGTGGGAGGTCTTGCGCTCACGAAGAACGAGCGTTACGCAGAGATTCTCCGCAGTCTCGCGAATCATGGACGCGACACAATCTATCTGTCCGTCGACGATGACAAGGACATCGATGGCGAGCGATTCGAGGAGATCATTCACCGGAGGTTTCGGTTCATTCGGCGCGGCTACAGTTTCCGTGCGACGGAGATGGAAGCCGCACTCGGAGTCGGGCAACTCGAATGTTTGGCGCAGATTCTTCGCACCCGCCGTGCGAATGCGAAGGTCCTCCTCAACGGACTGAAGGCATACGAGCGCTTCCTCCAGCTTCCATGGTACAACCCGCGGATCCAGGAGCACGCCTTCATGATGTTTCCGATCGTCATTCACAAGGATGCACCCTTCACAAAGATGGAACTCGTGTCCGTCCTCGAGCGCTGGAACATCGAGACGCGAGACATGCTCCCGCTCATCAACCAACCCGTCTACCGGAGTCTCAGGATTGCGCAAAACGACTATCCGGTCGCATCCTGGATCAACACCCATGGCTTCTACGTTGGCTGCCATCAGGGGTTGAAACGCCGCGATCTCCAGTACATGCTGGACGTCTTCCAGAAATTCTTCCGTGCCCGAAGTCTCATATGATCATCATATGAAGCGCGCGCTCATCACTGGAATCACCGGCCAAGATGGGTCGTACCTCACGGAGTTGCTGCTCCAGAAGGGCTACGAGGTCCACGGCCTTGTCCGGAGAGCCTCGACCTTCAACCGCGGTCGGATTGAGCATCTCTTCAAGGATCCACATACCACACACGTTCCTCTCTTTCTCCACTACGGAGACCTTGGTGACTCAAGTTCACTCCTCCGTGTTCTCCTTAGTGTGAAGCCTGATGAAGTCTACAATCTTGCCGCCCAGAGCCACGTCGGGATCAGCTTCGATACACCGGAGTACACCGGAGATATCACGGCGCTCGGGGCCGCGCGTCTCCTCGAGGCGCTCCGTGCAAGCGAACTCCCTGCCAAGTTTTACCAGGCGAGCTCCTCGGAGCTTTTTGGAAAAGCAAAAGAATTCCCTCAGAATGAGGAGACCCCCTTCTACCCCCGCAGCCCCTATGCCTGCGCGAAGGCGTACGCCTTCTACCTGACCCGGAACTACCGCGAGAGTTACGGGATGTATGCGGTCAACGGAATTCTCTTCAACCACGAATCGCCCCGGCGAGGTGAGAACTTCGTCACGCGCAAGATCACCCTGAGCCTCGCCCGCATCCTTGTCGGAGAACAGGAATGTCTCTATCTCGGGAATCTCGATGCGAAGCGCGACTGGGGGTATGCCCCCGAGTACGTCGAGGGGATGTGGCTCATGCTTCAGCAACCGGAACCCCAAGATTTCGTCCTCGCGACCGGCAAAGCGGCCTCGGTCCGTGAGTTCCTCGAGCTCTGTCTCCAGACTGCAGGGATTCAGTTTGAGCGCGTGGGGGAGGGGAAAGAGGAAGAGTACCTCGATCGACATAGCGGCAGGACGATCGTCGCGATTGACCCCCGCTACCAGAGGCCGGCGGATGTCGAGCTCCTTGTGGGGAATGCGACGAAGGCGCGCACGCAGCTTGGCTGGCGGCCGAAGACGACCCTCACAGAGCTTGCCCGCATCATGCTCGAAGCCGATTGCAAACTCGTGGGTGTTTCCATTCCCGTTCCGTGACTTCTATGACTGAACTCTGGAGAGATCAGCGGGTGCTCGTCACCGGTGGCACGGGCTTCATCGGGAGCTTCCTCGTTGAAAAGCTTCTCGCAGAGGGTGCACGATTGCGGGTACCGCTCAGATCAAAGAACTGCCGCTACCTCGAGCACCTCCGATCGGAGATCGAGTGGCTCGAGGGGGATCTCCGGGATCCGGAGTACTGCCGAGTGCTCACGGAAGGCATCGACTTCGTCTTCCACCTCGCCTCCTGCCGGCGCAACGTCGACTTCCACCACGCACACTGCAGCGATGTCCTCACCGAGAACGTCCGGATGACGCTCTCCCTTGTCGAAGGGCTTCGTGGGCGGTCCCATGTCCCTGTGGTCTTCTTCAGCACCGCAAACATCCCCCCCACCTACGACATCCTCTCCCTTCTTAAGGAGAAAGAGATCGATGGGTACGTCCTCGGGAAAGCACTCTGTGAGCTTCCCTGGTTTGTTGCGGGCAAAGAGCGGGGTTTTCCGCTGCTCCTCGTCCGTCCCGTCGGCGTCTATGGCCCGCGCGATACGTTCTCGGCGGACGGGAACGTCATTCCTGCACTCATCGTGAAGGCGGAGGCCGCCGATGACGAGCTCATCGTCTGGGGGACGGGGGAGCAGGAGCGCATGTTCCTCTACGTCGAAGACCTCGTCGATGCGGTGCTCGAGCTCGTTGCGCATGGTGCGCAGGGAGTGGAATACGTGAGCTCACCGGACCTCGTGACTGTTCGCGATCTTTCCGAGCACATTCGCAATCTCGTCCGGCCGGACTTGAAGATTCGCTTTGATCCCTTGCGACCCTCTGGGAGGCGAAGCATCCCTCTCCTTCCTCTCCATGAATGCCTCCAATCCTTCCGCTGGACGCCGCTTCAAGAAGGCCTCCGCAGAACTTACGCATGGTGGAAGGGACGCGTCCCGGTTTCTCTCCATGGATAATCCCAACACACTCATCATCATCCCCACCTACAACGAGAGTGAGAACATCGCGAGGCTTTGCGAGCGGCTCCTCGCCCTCTACCCCTTCGTGGAGATCCTGGTCGTTGATGACTCATCGCCGGATGGCACGGCGGCAGTGGTGCGTGAGGAGCAGCGGAAGTACCCGGACCGTTGGCTTCACCTCACCGTGCGGCAGGGGAAGGGGGGGCGCGGCTCGGCTGTCCTCGAGGGATTCCGCTTCGCACTCTCACGAGCGTATGAGCTGATCTTCGAAATGGACGCTGATTTCTCGCATGAACCGGAGGAGATTCCGCGTTTTCTCGAGAAGATTCGGGAGTGTGACATGGTCGTCGGTTCTCGTTATCTTCCCAAGAGTGAAATTCACGAGTGGGGGTGGAAGCGAACGTTCTTCAGTCGCTTCGCAAATCGGTATGCACGCTTTGTCCTCGGGATGCCCCTGAGCGACTACACGAACGGGTACCGCTGCTACCGGCGCTCAGCGGTCGGGGCGCTGGATTTGGAGAAGATCGATGCGAAGGGGTACGTCGTGCTTTCCGAAGTTGCGATGCAGCTTCACATGAAAGGGTTCCGGATCGGCGAAGTGCCAACGGTCTTCGTGAACCGTCGACGAGGACTCAGCAACCTTACGGCACATGAGATTGGAGAGGCGTTCCTCTCGATTCTCAAGATCTACACGAAATACCCCGGCACCAGAGCAAAGCTCGGTGCGGGGCAAACTCCCCACGCCTCCTTCTTCCGCCGACATTTCTTCCAAGGACTGAAGTTCGCGGTGGTCGGAGCTCTCGGCGCGACGATTGACCTCTCCTCGCTCACGTTCTTCGTCGAGGTGCTCGACATTCATCCGAGCATCGCCTTCATTCCCTCGACATTCCTCGCCGTGCTCTTTGTCTTCCTCGCGAATAAGCACTTCACGTTCCGGAATCTCGAGCGACGCTATGGGTCACAAGCGATGAAGTTCGCGGTGGTCTACGGAGCGGCGATCTGCCTGAACATCGGTCTGAGTAACCTTCTCCTCTTCCTCGGCCTTCACTACTTCCTCGCAAAGGTCCTCGCGATTGGTACGATCGCTGTCTGGAACTACGTGATGTCGCATCATTTTGTCTTTCGTAAGGAGCAGGACGCGGAGGTCCCGCTGTTCTAGGATGGGCACATGGCACAGAGAGTTGCGGTCATTGCGGGTGCGGGCCCGGCGGGCCTCACGGCTGCGTATGAACTCCTGAAGCGCACCGACATCAAGCCGATCGTGTTTGAGGCGACGAATGCGATCGGCGGAATCGCGCAGACTGTCAACTACAAAGGCAATCGCATCGACATTGGAGGCCATCGGTTTTTCTCAAAGAGCAATCGTGTGATGCAGTGGTGGTTCAACATTCTTCCGCGGCAGGGAGCTCCAGCAGCAGATACCATCGAGAAGGAGCACGAGATCGACTACGCCGCCGAGGCGATTATCGAGTACCTCTGTCCTCCGTGTTCTCCGGACGGCATGACACACGTCAGCCGTCCGGCACCCGATCCCGAGAAAGATGATGGAGTGATGCTCCAGCGCCCGCGTGTATCCCGGATCTTCTACCGGAAAAATTTCTTTCCCTACCCCCTCGGGATCACGTTGACCGTTGCGCGACGTCTTGGGATTCTCAACACGATCCTCATTGGTCTCTCGTACCTCAAGGCGCAGCTGTTTCCGATCAAAGACGAAACCTACCTCGATGCCTTCTATATCAACCGATTCGGCCGGCGTCTCTACAGAACCTTCTTCGAGGCGTACACCGAGAAGGTGTGGGGAGTTCCATGCAGTCAGATCCGTGCCGACTGGGGAGCGCAGCGCGTGAAGGGTCTATCGCTCAAACGCGCCCTCGTCCATGCCATGAAGGATCTTCTGAGCTCGGACTTTACGAAAGCGCAGGCCGAGCGCGAGACGAGCCTTATCACACGGTTCTTCTATCCAAAATTTGGTCCAGGACAGATGTGGGAGACCGTGACGAAGCACGTGAAGGCCTGTGGCGGAGAGATACATCTCATGAGGCGTGTCGATGGAGTACACGTAGAAGAAAACCGCGTTGTCGCTGTCACAATCGAGAATGTCGAAACAGGGGAAATACAGCGCATTCCCTGTGACTACTTCTTCTCAACGATGCCGATCAAACACCTCATCAACATGATGACCCCGCGCCCTCCTGCGCGCGTCGTTGAAGTCGCCGATGGTCTCCACTACCGTGACTTTCTCACGGTGGGATTGCTGCTGAGGAAGCTTCATGTTCAGGAGAGAGGGAAAGCTCCGCAGGAGCGCGTTCCCGACAACTGGATCTACATCCAGGAAGGGAACATCCGTGTTGGCCGGATTCAGGTCTTCAACAACTGGAGCCCCTACCTCGTCGCCGATCGGCGCAGCACGGTCTGGATTGGCCTCGAGTACTTCGTGAACGAAGGGGGAGACCTCTGGATCAAGTCTGATCAGGAGATTATTGACCTCGGGATTCGGGAGATGGAGACGATCGGTTTCTTACGGCACGAAGACGTCCTCGATGGCTGCGTCATTCGCATGCCGAAGGCCTACCCCGCCTACTACGGAAGCTACGACCAGCTCGCGGTCGTTCGCGAGTACGTGAATACGATCCCGAACTTGTTCTTGGTCGGGAGAAACGGCATGCACCGATACAACAACCAAGACCACTCGATGCTTGCCGCGATGGTCGCCGTCGATAATATCTTGGAAGGCCGCACGGACAAATCGAACCTCTGGGACATCAACCTCGAAATGGCGTATCACGAAGAAAAGCGTCCGCAGTTTTCGTAGCTTCCTAACAAACCTAACAAACCTTCTTTAAGTACCACTCAATGGAGCGCCGGATGCCGTCTTCGAAAGGAACCTTGGGATTGTAGCCAAGATGATCGCGGGCTTTGGAGATATCCGCAGTGAAGCGGATGACTTCACCGGTGCGTGGTTGAGTGATCTCGATGGCCGAAGAGCTCTTGAGGAGTCTCTTCACTTCTTCCGCGAGTGTGAGGATTTTGATTCCACGACCGAAGGCGATGTTATACGCCTCGTTCTTCGCTTGGTCGCATTTTTTGAGCACGAGGAGGATTCCCTGAACGGTGTCATCAATGTAGGTGAAGTCGAGGCACTTCTCTGAGCCGTAGACCGTCAGTGGATCATTGCGTTGTGCGAGGCGAATGAATCGTGGTACCACGCGCTCACTATCATCGTACATGCCGTAGACATTGCTGAAACGAAGGATGACGTGAGAGAGCCCGTAGCAGCGTGTGTAGGATCTCACGAACGCTTCGCCGGCGAGCTTGCTCGCTGTGTAGGGGCTCTCACAGTGATCGATGCGGATATCATCTTCCTTCCATGCGTTCTGTCTTGAGTTCCCGTATACCTCGCGTGAGGAAGCAAAAATGAAACGAGGGATTCCGCGCGTCCGTGCGAACTCGAGCGTGTTGAAGAGGGTGAGCGTGTTATCGCGTGCGCGATCAGGATGTTCCACGAGTTCGTACACGCGTGCGTTCGCCGCGAGGTGGACGACGGCATCAATACCGTTCGTATGATCGAACGTCGTGAGTGCAGCCCCATCTCGTAGGTCGAGGTGCTGCGTGATCGCTTCGACCTCGGGTTTCCACTTGTTTGGGACCCAATCGATGCTGCTCACTTCATGTCCCTGCTTAAGCAGTTGCTCGCAGAGCCGCGTCCCAATCGTGCCGGATGAACCAGTAACGACGATTCTCATTGGTTGAGAGTGTACAGCATTCCTAATTCTTGATTCTTAATTCATACTTCTGACGTGTTATCGCTCGTTCTCCCAACGTACAATGAGGCGGAGAACCTCCGTGACCTCCTTACTCAGATCGGTGAGGCACTCCGTGGGATTCCCCATGAAATCATTGTCATGGACGACGATTCTCCCGATGGGACCCACCGCGTCGCGCAGGAGTTTGCGCGCGAACGCCCGCACGTGCATGCCATTCGACGGATAGGGAGGCGTGGGCTCGCGACCGCGGTCGTTGAAGGATTTCACGTCGCGCAGGGTGAGGTATTTGCGGTTATGGATGCCGATGGACAGCATGATCCCTTGCTACTGCGGCCACTCTACGAGGCGGTGCGTGCCGGAGCAGACATTGCCCTTACTTCGCGTTACCGTGAGGGCGGGCGCGTTGATCGTTTTGCCGGCTATCGATTGCTCCTCAGTAAGCTCGCAACCGCACTCTCCCGCAGCGTGTGTCCGGTGCGGGTCAGTGACCCTTTGAGCGGATTCTTCGCCGTGCGACGAGAGACATTCCTCTCCGTTGCACCGCACCTCCGTCCTCGTGGGTTCAAGATCCTCCTCGAGCTCCTCTCTCATTTGCCGCGCAGCGCGCGCGTCGCGGAGCTCCCTCTCGTTTTCGGTGTTCGCCGGCACGGCGAGAGCAAACTCTCAATGCGGGTGCAGTATGAGTTCCTCGGGTTCCTGCTCGAAGCGTGGCTGCGGCAGAAAGGATTGATTCTCTTCGTTTTCCTCTCCTTGTTCGTCGCCGTGTGGATTGGAACACGCCTGTGGAGTCTACGCCTTCTCTACGCCAATCCTGCGATGCAGCTTGCAGTGCAAGACGAGTTCCAGCGGCTTTCAGCAGAGGAAGGATGGCTCCTTTCGGACCTCACGATTGCGCAGCTCACGGAGGAGCGCATGCGCATCATTCATCGTGAGCACCGGCGCGGTCCTGACCCTCGGCGGTGCTTCGTCGTGCAATTTCGCTCTCACCGGCACATTCCATGCTGAAGAAAGCCTGCATCGCCGTTGGCCTCGAAATCCTCGCAGTCCTGCTTGGTCTCGTGCAGTCCCTCGGGCAGGTGCACACCGATGAAGCGAAGTATCTCCTCAATATTCCGTATCCGCATCCACCCCTCGCACGCTGGGCTCTCCACCTCATCGATGCGGTGCCGTTCCAGGAGTTGTTCTGGCGCGTGGTGTTCGCATCGTTCATGGTGCAGGCTGTCTGGTTCGTGTGGGATATGGGGAGAGAGCTGCCGCGGGCGAAGCGCTTCACGCTCGCAGGAAGCTGGCTCCTCTCCTCGGGAGTTCTCCTCCAGGCTGGCACGGTGCTCCTCGCGCCCCTGACGGCACTGCACATTCTCATCTTCCTCTGGCTCATGCTGCGGCCGGATCTCGTGCAGCGTTTCACACTGATCGTCGCGCTTCTCTGGTTCGAGGCGGTCTTCACGACCTACCAAGCTCTCCTGTTCCTCCCGCTCGTTCTGTTCTTATTTTTTACAACAGGAATATCGCGATGGAAGGCCCTCGTCTACGTCTGTGTTCCCGTGGCGCTCCTTGGGCTCTACACTCTCACGAATCCTCTTGTCCTCCAGAGCATGGTCCTCCATGCCGGGAGAGGCGTGGATGAAACTCTCCTTGATCGCACGCTCGGAACGCTGCGTGTGTGGGGGCTTGGGGGGTCGTTCATCATAAGCGCTCTGGGAACGGTAGGACTCCTTCTCTCCGGCTCGTGGGGTCTCATCGGCTCGTTCGTCCTCCTCACGGCGTACGTCGCGCTGTCGCGCTACGACTACTACATGATCCTCTTCACGCCCCTCTTTGTCGCCGGCCTTCTGCATTTCTTCTCTACCCCCCTCATTCCCTCCCACAGTATGATATATCGATATATCATTAAATTGAGGGGTGGGGGATGGCTGCTCTCGTTGGCACTTGCGTTGGTCGTAGCAGTGTCACTCTTTCCTCCTGATCTTACACCCAGTCCCGCGCGGGAGGTGATGCAAGAGATCTATCGGCGCGGCATTGAGGGGACGGTCCTCATCGCCGGCGCCTTCGGTCACGAGTGGCAGTACGAAAGCATGCTCCCGCTCCGACGCTACCGTCCTCACCTCCTCGAGAGCGCTGAGGCCGCCGTGTGCCTCACTTCGTGTGCGGGCATCATGCAGGTGGGCTGGTCAAAAGTAGAAGGACTCCCCATTCCTGTTTGGCTCCGCCCTCGCAACTTCCCTAATGAAGCTAATGAAGCTCAGAGTTTGTAGTACCCCCGGTACCACTCAACGAATGTTGGAATTCCATCGGTGATGCTCGTCTTTGGTTCGTATTCGAGAAGTTGCTTCGCCTTTGACGTATCGGCGAAGGTCTGTGCCACATCACCCGGTTGCATGGGGAGCAATTCTTTCTTCCCTTCCTTCCCGCATGCACGCTCAATCGCCGCAACGAAATCCATGAGCTCCTCCATCTTCCCCCGCCCGAGATTGATGATCTCGCTCTCATAATTTCGGTCAACGGCAGCGAGGACCCCCGCGACGATATCGTCGATGTACGTCCAGTCGCGGCGCATGTTTCCCTGTCCGAAAATCTGCATCGGCTTTCCCCGCATGATCGCATCGGTGAAGAGGAAGAGGGCCATATCCGGACGACCCAAGGGGCCGTAAACCGTGAAGAATCTCAACCCCGTCACATGCATGCCAAATCGCTTGTGGTAGACGAGTGCCTCGAGTTCATTCGCCTTCTTCGTCATGCCATACAGGGACGCTTGGTCATCGGTCCGATCGTCTTCGCTGAACGGAATGTTCGTGTTGTCGCCGTAGACCGCGCTCGTCGAGGCGTAAATGAACCCAGCAATCCTGCGCGCCTTTGCGGCCTCGATCACACTGTGGAATCCGACGATGTTACTTTGGATGAACTCCTCGGGATGCTCGATCGAGTGACGCACGCCAGCTTGGGCAGCGAGATGAACGACGCGAGCTTCGAGCTTCGAGCCTCGAGCTTCGAGTAATGAGAAGGCGCGGTCGATCGCGGCGGGATCTTCGAGATTCCCGCGAACGACTTGAAAGTTCTTGTGCTCTTCGAGCATGGCATTGCGCCGCTCCTTCAGTGTCGCATCGTAGTAGGGATTAAAGTTATCGAACCCGATCACCGTGTCACCGCGCTCGAGGAGCGCCTTCGCAACGTGGTACCCAATGAACCCCGCCGACCCTGTAACCAGGATTCTCATACGACGCCAATGCCATAGTACGTGAGGCCGGCGCGACGGACTTCCTCCGGTTCGTAGATGTTGCGGCCGTCGAAGAGGTGCGTGCCTCGCATGGTGTTTCGAAGGGTAGCGAAGTCGATTCCCCGGAAGACATCCCATTCCGTGAGGAGAATAACAGCATCAGCTCCATTCGCAGCCGCGATGGGGTCTTGCGTGAACGCGACACCAGAGGGGAGAAGTTTCCGTGCATTCTCTATCGCGGCGGGGTCGTAGGCTTGGACCGAGTGTCCCTCCTGTAGGAGGAGAGGAATGAGCTCGAGACTCGGTGCTTCGCGCATGTCATCGGTGCGCGGTTTGAAGGAGAGTCCCCACACAGCGACGGTTGCATGAGGCGGAAGCACACTGAGGAGTTTCTGGAAGAACCTCCTCCGCTGTCTTTGGTTGATCTCATGAACGGCATCGACAATCGGAAGGGGGATCCCTTGTTCACGGCTCAGGGCCATGAGGGCCGCGATGTCCTTGGGGAGACAACTTCCTCCAAACCCGATGCCGGCGTGCAAAAACCGCGGGCCGATCCGATCGTCAAGACCCAATCCTGCGGCGATATCGCGAATGTTCGCACCGGTCTTCTCGCAGAGCTCCGTCAGCATGTTGATGAAGGAGATCTTCGTCGCGAGGAATGCATTACTGGCGTACTTCACGATCTCCGCACTCTCACGGCTCATGAAGAGGAGTGGTTTCCCGATCCGCGTGAGGGGATTGTAAAGCTCCTCCATTAACTCCCGTGCCCATTCGTCACCGTTGATACCGACGATGATCCGGTCGGGCTGCAGCGTATCGCGCACTGCGGAACCCTCGCGGAGGAACTCGGGATTACTGATCACGGGGAGGTGGTAGCGGGTTAAGCGCTGTTCCTGGGTGGCGGCAATCCGGCGTTCACACTCCCTGCCGGTCCCTACTGGCACCGTCGACTTATTGACGAACACGAGATCGTGGTTGGTGTGCTGCGCCACCGCTTCACAGACGCTGAAGACGGCACGGAGGTCGGCAGATGCATCCACGTTCGGTGGCGTCGCGACGGCACAGAAGACGATAGACGTTTCGGGGAGCGCCTCGCGTACCTCGGTTGTGAAACGAAGGCGCCTGTTGGCAAGTCCTTGTGCGAGAAGTTCGGGGAGCTCCGGTTCGTAGATCGGGCAGATGCCTTTCTGAAGCTTCTCGATCTTTGCTGCATCGATGTCGACGGCGGTGACGGTGTGGCCGAGATCCGCTAAGCACGCAGCGGAGACGAGTCCGACGTACCCTGTACCAACGACGGCGATCTTCACAGGTGTCCCAGTGTAGCCGAAGAGACTGCCTGCTACACTCCTGCAGCTTTTCCTCCTTTTCCTCCTTTTCCTCCTTTGACTCTTTTGACTCCTTTTTCTCCTTTGACTCCTTTACCATGAAACTCCTCGTGACGGGCTCCATTGCGTACGATCTGCTCCTCACGTACGACGGCTCGTTCCCGGATGCGATCGATCCCCGGCACCTTGAGGAGCTCTCAGTTGCCTTCGTCACGCCGCACTTCCGCAAGCATCACGGGGGAACGGCCGCAAACATTGCCTGGAACTTGAAACTTCTCAATCAGGATCCACTGCTCGTCGGCACCGTCGGGGAGGATGGTGGTTCATACCTCGCGCTTCTACGCGAGCGCGGTATTGCCACGGACTATGTGGAGATTCTTAGAGAACACTCCACCTCCACCGCGATCGTTGCGACCGATACCCTGGAGCATCAGATCACGTTCTTCCATCCCGGCGCGGATGCGCATGGATCATGGCCCGATCTTTCTCAGGAGCGCGATGACCTTGCATATGCGATTGTCAGTCCACGCGACGTCCGACTGAAGCTGGCGGCAATCCAGTGGTGCCGGGAGTTCCGCGTGCCGTACCTCTTCGATCCCGGCCAGCAGGTCCTTGCGTATGCTCGCGATGAACTCCTCCGTGCCGTGCAGGGAAGTACCGGTGTCGTCGCGAACGCATACGAGTGGAGCTTGCTCTCAGACCGCCTCTCCGCAAGCGTCGATGCGCTGCTCGAGCATACACCGTTCCTCATTGTGACCCACGGCGAGGAAGGGCTGACCGTCTATGCGCGTGAGGAACATCTTGTCCTTCCGGCGTGCACACCAGAGAAGCTCGTGAACCCAACGGGAGCAGGGGATGGCCTCCGCGCAGGTCTCCTCACCGGTCTCGCCGCTGGATGGTCGCTTGTGGAAGCCGCGCGCTTAGGAGCCTCGGTTGCCTCCTTTGTTGTCGAGGAGGAGGGGACCCTCATTGATAGGCTCGATCTCAATGATGTCCTCGGGCGCGCGGAGGTGACCTATGGAGCGCCCCTCCCACCGCTCCCGTAGGCCTGCTAGGCTATCTCTCCCTGTGTCTCATGTGAGCGATCCCGCACTGGCCCCACAAGGGCGGCTCCAGATCGAGCTCGCTGAGCGGCGGATGCCTGCGCTCTTAACCCTCCGTGAACGCTTTGCGAGGGAAAGACCGTTCGAGGGGCTGACGATCGGCATGGCGCTCCATGTCACGAAGGAGACTGCCGTACTCGTGCGGATCCTGAAGGCGGGTGGAGCGAAGGTCGCGATCACGAGCTGCAATCCTTTGAGCACGCAGGATGATGTTGCAGCGGCGCTTGCGGAAGAGGATGTCTTCGTCTGGGCCTACAAGGGCGAGAGCCGTGAGGACTACTACCGGTTTATAACCGCGGTGGTTGAGATGGAGCCTGTGATCACGATCGACGATGGCTGTGATCTCGTTTCGGAGATTCATAAGAACCACCAACATCTCCTTCCGACGATCATTGGCGGATGTGAGGAAACGACGACCGGCATCATCCGTCTCCGTGCAATGGAGCGCGATGGCGCACTGGAGATGCCAGTGATCGCCGTGAACGATAACAAGACGAAGCACCTCTTCGATAACTACTACGGAACGGGCCAGTCGACCTTCGATGGAATTCTTCGGGCGACGAATCTCCTCATTGCGGGAAAGACGGTCGTGGTGTGCGGCTACGGCAGTTGCGGGAAAGGCGTTGCGCTCCGCGCAAAGGGGCTCGGTGCGCAGGTCATCATCACCGAAGTCGATCCACTCGCAGCGTTGCAGGCCACGATGGATGGGTACCGCGTGATGCGGATCGAAGATGCGGCTTCGCTCGGGGACCTCTTCATCACGGTGACGGGGAATATCCGCGTGATCCGCTTCGAGCACATGGAGCAGATGAAGGACGGAGTCGTGCTCGCCAATGCCGGCCACTTTGACTGTGAGATCGACCTCAAAACACTCGAGAGCAAAACGCCCCGCAAGCGCCGGGTTCGCCACTACCCCGATGAGTACTTGATGCCCTCGGGGAAAGTGCTGTTCGTTGCGGGGGAGGGGAGGCTCGTCAACCTCGTAGCTGCGGAAGGGCACCCATCGGAAGTCATGAGCATGAGTTTCTGCGGGCAGGCACTCGCCTGCGAATACCTCGTGAAGAACCGTGGGAAGCTTCCGCCAAAAGTGATCACGCTCCCGCGTGAGATCGATGATGCGATCGCGCGGATGCAGCTCACGGCAGTGGGAATTGCGATCGATACCCCGACCCCAGAGCAAGCGAAGTACCGTGAAAGTTGGGAGGAGGGGACGTAACTCGTGAAAGAAAAACCTACGGTTTTCCTCTCACGAGCTCTCCTTTCCCTAAGAAGAGTCGCTTCAGTGCCGGGGCCCACCTTCGGCACCCAGCGCTTCGCGACAAGCTTTTAAAGCCACCCTTCCCCACAAATTTGCGTAGATAGTTGACAGAGATATAGTTTTATGTAATTAATATATCCTTTTGCGAAATCATTGAATATGGCTGACTGAACTCTAGAATGCAGCAAATTTCGTTCTTTTGCATTTATGTGCGGTGAGGAACCTGCTCTCACCTTCAAGGGTGAGCGCGCATTGAGGAAGTGCTGATTGGAGTCAGCACGTGCGTGTCTCTGTCCTTAAGGTGTAGAGCAGATGGGAGGTTCATTATATGTATCAGGAAGATGAGGTGCTGTCGGAGCGTACAAGGAAGAGGAAGGCCCGAAGGAGGGCCCATCTGAAGGTCGTTTGCCTTCAGAACGGAAAGAAGGTCCGGAGACGGACCAAGAAGCTCCAACGAAATGGTCTTCCGCTAGCGCGGAAGCTCCTCGAGCCTCAGTCGTAACCTCCCGCCTCGCTCGACTCCCTGTCCCCCCCTCTCGGTCTTTCTGACCTTCAGATGGGGAGTCGAGCACTTTTGAGAGCAGATTCCTCTTCGTCTCCTAATGACCGCACCTTCCGTAGAGCACCGACTCGCAGAACTCACCACACTCGAGTCTGAGGTCCAAAAGCTTCACCCGCGCACGTGCGGCTGCCTGCATGAACTCATATCGGCCCCACTCGATCATGTTATTCTCTGCGGAGAGTCCCTCCGCCGCAGTAACCCCGTCTGTGCGCATCAGCCCGATAAAACGCCGTTGCTCTTGCAGCTCGCGGCTCGAGCGGCGGCCCTGGGGGTCTTGTCCGATGACGAGCATAGGTGTCTTTGCCTTGAAATCTATGATGCCCGTGATTGGAGCAATGGTATTGATGCTAATGCACAGTTTCATGCAGAGGAATTGCATGACCGCGGCTTGCTGGTGATTGATGACGGCATAGAGAATCATCCATTGGTTATCCGCACGCGGCAGCAGCAGATCACTCCATTCGCAATGGTGTCCTCTATTCTCTCTCATCTCCTCAAACAGATACAAGGAGAGAAGGAGCGATTGCTTGCCAGTTCCCGTGAAGAGGGGCAGGAGAGGAGAGCTAGAATGTGTCTGTGAGGAACAATAGGCGTCTCGCACAGCTCTTCCGGCAGATGGCGGCGCTCCTTGCGGAGCAGGGAGTGGAGTTCAAGCCGGCAGCCTACCGGCGGGCGGCAGTGACGCTCGAGGATCTCGGGGAAGACGTCTCGGTGATCCTGAAGCGCTCGAAAACTCCCCGCCTCGCACTGAAGGCGCTCATGGAATTCCCAGGCATTGGTGAGGCCATCGCATCGAAGATCATCGAGTTCCTCGAGACGGGTCACATCCGCGCACTCAATCAGTTGCTTTCACAGCAGGGAGGAATTTCCCCTGAGCTCATGGAGGTCGAGAACTTGGGCCCAAAGCGCGCGCGGCAGATTCAACAGGCACTCGGCGTCACGACGGTTTCTGATCTCATCAAAGCAGCGGGGAGTGGAAAACTTCGCACACTCCCGCGGTTCTCGGAAGTGATGGAACGCAAGGTACTCGAAAGTGCAAAGCGCGTCACAGAGCGTAAGCGCCGTTTCCCCAGACTGGCTGTTAAAAAGGATGCAGAGGCCATTCTTCAGAAAATCCACAGCGTCGATGGCGTCGAGCGCTGTGCCATTGGGGGATCATATCGGCGTGAAAAAGAAACCATTGGTGATCTCGATATCCTTGTGACCACCCGCTCCCCTCGGAAGGTCTCCGAGGTGATTGCCGCTCTTCCCATTGTCCGGAAAGTCGTTGCGCAGGGGGAGCGGAAGATGTCATTCGATCTGAAGTCAGACCTACGAGTCGACATTCGCTTCATCAAGCGCTCGCAGTGGGGCTCGGCTCTGCTTTATTTCACCGGCGACAAGGAACATAACATCGCGCTCCGGAAGCGCGCGATGGAGCGCGGCTGGAAGCTCAACGAGTACGGTCTTTTCGAGGGAACGAAGGCCATCGCCTCACGAGAGGAAGAGGGCATCTATAAAGCTCTGGGGCTTCCCTATCTCGAACCGACGCAGCGCATTGGGAAGCTCCCTCACTGAGGCTCTGGCTGTTCCCCCTGCAATTTCAGCCGCTGCATGCGGTTTGTGATATCCCGGTACACGTTCGCGACCGGTGCGCGTTGCCCTTCAACACTTTCCCATGTTTCGTCGCGGGCGCTGAAGTGGGGAGTGAGCCCCATGCATTTGAGTACGCAATCCACCACACGCTGCATGATAGGAACCCGTGCGCTTTCCGCGAGTGAGCGAGGCAAATTGCGTTCAAACACGCCGAGGGCTCTCGCAAGGTCGATGAAAGCATGTTTTTCCTTCCCCTCCTTCAGGCTAGGGTAACGCTGGCTCGAATTCACATCCGAGATAGCTCTGTCGAGGCAGTCCAGGAACAGAAACTGTTCCTCGCGGGAGTCCCATGTTGCAACGTAATTAAGAACGTCGTCCCATGTCTGTAGATGCTCTTCTTTCACTTCTCCCTTCCTCGGAAACTCAGTGCCCATGTTTTTATTGTACATTGTTATGTCATTCGCGTCAATGTATGCAGCTGTGCACTCGGGCTCGTCTCGAATTCACCTGTGGCTTTGATCATCTCGGCGTAGTCTCGGCGGAGCGTAGCGGAGCCGGACGAAGCCGGATGGCGGTGCCACGTCGCTCGCGAGTGACGTGGCGGTGGGAGAGGGATTCGAACCCTCGAGACCCTTTTAAGGTCTACTCGATTTCGAGTCGAGCGCCTTCAACCACTCGGCCATCCCACCTGGCAAATTGTACCGCTTTGGTGTGCTAGAGAGGATGACTGCTCTGTTGCGCAGAATGGCTTCTGTAAGCCAAAAATTGAGTTTGAGAGGGGTGCGCTTCTACCAGCATTCAGCTACCCCTGCAAGGCAAATTTTGCCTTGCAGGGGCGAATTGACCGCGTAAAATCGCATCACTTGTATTTCTTTCCTTCCATTCTATGAGTTACGTCGTTGCGTCTGCGGTTAAGGAACTGCTCAAGAAGATGAGCATGATGACGGCCGGCGACTTCCCCGAGGCGGTTTCGGCGTTTGTCGAAGAGGCAGTGAAGAAGGCGGCGCACCGTGCGAAGGAGAACGGTCGTGTGACGGTTCGTCCCGCTGACATCTAGTCCTCCAAACGGAAGATTAGTGGGGCAGATACCTGCCCCGCCGATTTTCTGTGGTTGCTCAGTGGCTACTAGGGGTGGGCCTGCTGCTTAAGCTCTGCATCGATGAAGAGCTGCACATCACCATCGAGTACACGATCGGTATCGCTCGTCTCAACACCCGTCCGCAGGTCCTTCACCATGTGGTAGGGGTGCAGCACGTAGCTTCGGATCTGCTGCCCGAAGTCAGCGCTCTTTGTTGCCCCCTTGAGTTCTTGCTCGCGCTCCCGCTGAAGCTCCCGCTCTCGTGAGAGGAGCTTTGCTTTGAGGATCGCCATCGCACGGTTGCGGTTCTGAAGCTGCGAGCGCTCGCTCTGACAGGCAACGGAGATCCCTGTTGGGAGGTGCGTGATGCGGACTGCCGTCTCAACCTTATTGACGTTCTGACCTCCGCGGCCGCCACTTCGGTAGGTGTCGACGTTGAGATCCTTCTGATCGATCGTGACCTCGGTCGTCTCGGGGAGTTCGGGTAGGACTTCGACGAGGGCAAAGCTTGTCTGACGGAGGTGTTTCGCATTGAAGGGCGAGAGGCGGACGAGGCGATGGGTTCCCTTCTCGCATTTGAGGTTGCCGTAGGCAAAGGGCCCACGGACATAGACCGTCACAGACTTGATCCCTGCTTCCTGGCCGTCCGTCTTCTCGACGAGTTCTGTCTCCCATCTCCGGCGCTCGCAGTACCGCAGATACATTCGTAGAAGCATTGCGGCCCAGTCCTGCGCTTCCGTCCCCCCAGCGCCGCTGCTCACCGAGAGGTAACAGTGTGAGCTATCGAACTCTCCGGGGAGGTAGAGGAGGGTCTCGAGCGCGCGCCAGCGCTCATCGAGTGAGCGAACCTCACTCTCAAAACTCTCTCGGTCTTCGGGGACGGCATGCGCAGCAAGTTCCCGCAGCTCCATGATCTCTTGTGCGAGAGTGATCAGAGGCTCCCACTGCGCTTTGAGAGCTTTTAAGCGTGCGAAGAGCGTGTGGGCTGTTGCTTGATCATCCCAGAGGTGCGGGTTCTTGGTCTTGTCCTCGAGCGTTCGGATCTCTTGTGGAATCCCTCGTTCTTCAAAGAGAGTCCTTGCCCGTGTTCAGAGCATCCTCCAGTGCCGAGAGTTTCACAAAGAGGTCTTCCACGGGAAAGGGGGTAGAAACCGTCGAGTATCATAGTAGCAGAGTGTCAGGTGAATCACTATAGCCTGATAGTGGAAATTCCGCTATAATAGGAGGAAAAACACACATGATCCTCGTATCTCCTCTCCCCCCTTGGGCGATCCTCCAGCGGATTGCGGTCCCCTTTGCGCTCTTCAGTTCGGTGCTCACAGTGTTGCTGCTCGCATCGACTCTTGTCGTGCTCCCGCGATTCACACGGGTTGAGGTCAATGACACTTCCTACAGTGCTCTGGAGCTTCAGCAGAGGCGCGCGGAGCTCGAGGCGCACCTTGCCGATCTTGAGCGGAAGCGCGATCAGCTCGTCCTGGCGACGAATATCCCGCTGTACCGGACAGTCAAAGAGAGGAAGAACGCTGCAGCACCCCCCCTTGCGGTTTGGTCACTGCTAAAGGACCTTGCGAAGTCGGTCGTCACGCAAAACGACGCGGTGCACCTCTCATCTCTTCGCTACCGTCCACAGGAGCAGCAGGTGGAGGCGAGTGGTGATGTGCGTTTCTGTGGCCCACGAAGCATGACGGTGCTTGCGGAGTTCGTGGAGCTCCTTACAAAGAACGAACGCGTCACTGGTCTGAGCCGACCGCAATTCATCCGGGAGGTGGACTCTGCCATTGGCCCGCACTCCCCCTTCACTCTCTCCTTCACCCTGAAGTAGATGGATACCGTGATGGTGCCTGCACCGCTCGTGAGCACGGGGGCGGCTCCCGTACAGAGGGGGAAGCGATTCCTCTCCTTCTCCCTCGTCGTCCTCGGCGGAGTTCTCCTCGTGCTCTCCACGCAGTTGATTCAGCAGCACATCCAAGCGATTCAGGAAGTCCGGGAGACGGCCCTCCCCACCGCAGCACAGCTCCCTTTCACAGAGCGGCGGGTGAAGATCCTGGAGGAGCAGGTGGAACTGAGTGAGCTCCATGCCGCAACACGCATTGGTTCTCAGGAGGAGCGGCTGCGTGCATTTGTCCTTCCCCAGGGAGAGAACCTTGCGCGCATCCTCTCCCTCTTCGATGCGTTCCGCAGTGTGTTCGAGGGAGTGGGCCTTCTTGGGATGTCAGAGATTGAGGTGGGAAATCGCGAGCAGGAGTTGGAAGTGGAAGGAGAGGCACTCTTTCGTCAGCCTATATCTGTCGAGCTTCATCTCAAGGAGGAAGCCCTGCCGAAGGTATTCGCCGTATTGCAACTCGCGGGGGTCCTCACGGTTGGCGATATCCTCCGCCCCGAAGAGCTCGCACTGCTTCTCAGGAACTCTGAAGAGGAGAGTCCAACCGGAATCGTCGCCCTCGAACCCTTCCTTTCAACAGACCTCCTGAGTTACCTCGAGGAGCCGAAGCCCTTTGAGGAGCGACTCCTCAAGTCCTTCCCCTCTGAATCGTTCCGAACCGCATTTCAAGATGTTCTCCAGTCCTCTTCCATGAGGGAGGCGAAGGAGCTCCTCGGAGGTCCCCTCGGGGGGAGGCTTACGATGGAGCAGCTTTGGCCGATGCAGTTCCTCGCTATCGAGGAGGCCTCCATTGCGGAACGAGCCGATGGAACCTGGAACCTTGGACTCACGTTGCTCGCCTACTCGCGTTGATGTATTCTCCCGCTCGTCTTCCCCTCGTTTCACTCTGCGTCAGCGTCACCGGTTCGTTCTACCACGGAAGGCAGAGAGACGGCCACGGCTGAATGAGCAGATCACAGCACCGGAGGTGATGCTCGTGATGGACGGAGGGGAAACCGAGGTGCTGCCGATAGCGGCTGCTCTGGAGCGTGCGCGTGCCCGGGAGCTTGACCTCATCGAAGTCTCGCCGAAGGCGCAGCCACCGGTTGTGAAGATCGGAGAATTTGGCCACTACCTCTACCAGCTTCAGAAGAAGGAGCGCAAGCAGCGCTCGGGCAGTAAGCGCGTGGAGGTGAAGATGCTGCGGTTTGGGTTCCGAACCGATCGGCATGACCTCGATCGGATCTCCGAGCGTGCGCAGGAGTTCCTCTCCGAGCGGCACCTCGTGAAACTTGCGATGCGCCTGCGGGGACGCGAGCGCGCGAATACGGAGTACGCAATCAAAAAGCTCAAGGGAGTGATCGCTGGGCTTGAAGAGGTCTCTGAGATCGAACAGGAGATCAAGCGTCAGGGGGATCAATTCATCGCCATCTTGCGACCGAAGAAGTAGCTCCCTATACTCAAGCGTCCATGGCGAAGTTGAAGTCCCATAGTGGTGCGAAGAAGCGTGCGAGGCTCACCGGAAGCGGGAAGCTCGTCTTGAAGCGCGGGAGACGCAGTCATTTGCTGATGCAAAAGAGCAAGCGGCAGAAGCGCCTCGATCGTGCGCTCCTCATTGCAGCCGTGGACCGCCGGCGCACACTCGCACTTCTTCCCAACCTCTGAACCATGCGTGTCACGACAGGAATCGTCCGGCACCGGCGCCATAAGAAAATTCGCGCGCTCGCAAAGGGATACCGCGGGATGCGGCGAACAACGTTCGCCAAAGCGAAGGAGGCCGTGATCCGCGCGGGTGTGAATGCGTACCGCGATCGGCGTCTCAAGAAGCGCGATTTCCGCTCACTCTGGACGGTGCGGCTCAATGCGACGCTCCGCGCGAAGGGAATCCGGTACTCCCAGTTCATCCATGCGCTCAAGGGCAAGAACATCCAGCTCAACCGGAAGGTCCTCTCTGAACTCGCGATCCACGAACCGGCAGTATTCGAGAAGGTAATGAGCGCTGCAACAGCGAGCGAGCTGAGTACATGAGATCAACCATCCTTTGCTCAGCACTGTTGCGTGGCTGGATGTGCCGGAGCGCTTCAGTGAAAGCTGCACCACCCTGCTCAAGCGCAATGGCCGCCCGTAGTTCATCAATGAATGGTTCGTGCTGGAGACCCATACGAGCAGCAGGTACTTACTTGCGCTTCACGCGGACGAAGCCAGAGGTTTCGACGACCGTGAGGCGCTTCTCCTCCTTTGAGAGCGTATCGAGGAGGAGGTTGATGCCGAGAGAGTCTGATGCCATGTGACTACATTGAATCATATTCACATGGTGCTCCTTTGCCTTCTCGAGAGTTTTCTCCGTGACGTGCATCGAGAGGATCGTTCCGATGCCCGCGCGTGATTGCTCTTCGAGGAACTCCTCTGGTCCGTTCGTTCCTCCCGTAAACTCCGTTGCGACGATCTTCCCGGGGCGACCGGTTTTGTTCCCGTGCGCCAGGATCGGTGGGTTTCCTTTCTTCGCGTAGTGCGTGTACTCGGGGATATCCGTGATCGCGTTAAGGACTTCCCCCAGGTCATCGTACTGACGCTTACAGATGTTCTTCTCCACGAATCCCCAGACGAGGTTATCCGTCACCGTGTGGCAGCAAAAGGCGGGAAGGCCGAGGAGCTCTGCCGCTGTCTCGGTGCGGAAAAGATTATCGGAGTGGATCGCGCGCCATACTTTGTCCATCCGTGGCTTGAGCTGTGCCTCGGCGTGGGTCACTGGCACACCGATGAGCGCGAGAAGATCAACCTGCAAAGGCATCACCTTCTCAAGATCTGCGAGCGCGCGGCCCTCGGGGTGGTGGATCATGAGACAGTCGATCTTCGTTCCCCGCTCGCGGAGACGATCCGCGAGGAGTACCTCTGGTGTTTCGATGTCGATCCCGACCATGAAGTGTTGTACCTCTTCGTTCCCTGTACCAACAATAATGCGGGTATCGGCGTAGGGATTCCAGAGCCGCTCCTCGTCGAAGTACTCCTTCTCCTTCCCTTCGAGTTTCTTCGCACGCTCCTTCTCTTTCTTGAGAAGCCTCTCGATCGCCTTGCGACCGCGAGGATCGGCCTCGATTCCAATCTCAACGGCCCTTTCGAAGAGCTTCCGCAGCTTCACACTCGGAGCCTACAGAATGATTTTGGCGTCCGCAATGGTTACACCCTGTTCGCTGACGATGACGGGGTTGAGATCGAGCTCGTGGATTTCTGAGCACCCGGAGATGAGCTGAGAGACTGTGGCGAGGAGGGAGGCGAGAGAGGCAATATCAGACGGCCCCTTTCCTCTGAGCCCCGTCAGAACTTTCCAGGACTTGAGTTCCTGAAGCATGGTGTAGGCTTCCTCTTCGGAGATCGGTGCCAAGCGGAACGACGTATCGCGGAAGAGCTCCGTGTAGATTCCGCCTAAGCCCACCATGACGAGGGGGCCGAACGTCGGATCACGAAGTGCTCCGACAATGAACTCATTTCCGAGCGGGAGAAACTTCTGGATCAAGACTCCGCGGATGGTTGCGTGTGGTGCGTGCTTCTGAACGTTCGCGAGGATCTCCTCATATGCCTGTTTCACTTCCTCTCCCGATTGAAGGTTCGCTTTGATTCCAGAGACGTCCGTCTTATGAATGATCTCGGGGGAGCTCACCTTCGCGATCACGGGAAACCCAATCTGCTCTGCGATGGCCCACGCCTCTTTCCCGGTGTGCGCGAGGGCTTGACGAGGGAGAGGAACCCCATAGAGACGGAAGAGCTCCTGGACTTTTTCCTCGCTCAGGAGCCCCCCGCAACCTTTAAGCAGCTCCTGCCCCCTCGCTTTTTTATGATATATCGATATATCATTATATCGGTATGAGGGAGGTGGTTGGAGGGAGGCGAGGGCGTGGACGGCGGTCTCGGGGGTCGTGAAGTTTGGAATGCCATGTGCCTGAAGGATTGATACTGCCTCGTGCACACTCTCTCCTCCCATGAAGCTCGCGACGACAGGCATAAGCGGGTATTTCGCTGAAACGTCGATGATCGCCTGCGCGATCTCTTGTACCGGCGTCATTCGTTGTGGTGTGAGCACTGCCACGATCCCGTCGATATTCTGGTCCTTACCGCATGCTGTAAGGGCCGCTGCATAGCGATCGGCGAGAGCATCTCCGAGGACATCAATGGGATTCTCGATACTTGAGGCTGCCGGGAGGACCTTTCGGAGCTCGTCGCGATTCCCCGGTCCGAGGGAGGCGAGGATTAATTTCTCGCACTCCGCAGCATCAGTTGCAAGGATCCCTGGTCCACCGGC
>Ga0213870_1000164_pt1 | contig 35284 bp, 34 predicted proteins | sample WICALVC2017_Meta_FD_160119 | JGI IMG/M metagenome (GOLD analysis project Ga0213870, IMG submission 160119) | Freshwater microbial communities from subterranean cave lake in Wind Cave National Park, South Dakota, United States - WICALVC2017 | ecosystem: Environmental > Aquatic > Deep subsurface >...
ACCGGAGAAAACAAGCGGGAAAGAAGGAAAAAGAAAAACGAGCCAAGCGGGGATGAAAGACAAGGACAACAGCAACGGGGTTCTCGCGGCCAAATCAAAGGAAAAGCAGGGGGGGAAAGCAGGTCGAGCAGTGATGGCAGACAAGGAGAAGAGGAAAGAGACGCTGGAAAGTTACGGGGAAAATCGAAAAAAAAGGGTGCGCGGGGAAGTGAATTTGAAAGTCTAGACCAAGGCACTCAAGGTCAAGGCCCAAGCAGTCGAGGAAAAGACAAGTCATTTTTGGGCCAACTCTTTGGCGGGCAACAGGGCGGTGATTCAAGTAGTGGCAGTCGGGGATTTAAAGAAAAATCAACAAGAAGTTTCGATGATCGGTCAGCCGATCGGGAGGGTAGTACTGGTTTCCAGCCTTTTAGTGGGAAATCTGATAATCGGGGATCAGGAGAAGGGAGCCCCGGCCGTGACGTTGGACCGCCAGAGCAATTTCCTCGTTTAACCGGCGACGATTGGTTACCGGGAAGGCGGTTTGGCCCGCCAACTGACGATGAGGATTTTGGATTTAAGAAAGGATTAAAGAAGAACAAATCTGATGTTCGGTCGAAATCAAAGAGAGAATCAAAATCAGCGGAGGCGGCCGAATCTGGTGGCGAACAGTTTACTCCTCCCGGCAATGGTGAATCAGGATTTCATCGAGAAAACAATGGTCGTTCCCAGTTTCAATCTCGTAGAGAGAAATCTCGAACGTCAGGATCATCGGGGGAAGGAATGCAGACGGGAATGCCTCGTGAAGATGGATTTATAGAGTCAGGCGACAGACAAATAATGGGGCCCCAAGACGGAAGCGGATTCACACCATCAGGGGAAGATGGGCGTAATACGAGTGGGTTTCAAGATGGTGGATCTACGCCGCATTCCCGTAGCGGAGACGGAGGCGGAGGCGGAAGCGGAACACCACCTCCTCACGGAAATTTTGGCGCATCAGTTTGGTATCTACTAAGAGGATTGTTTGCCGGATAAACCAGTTAAGAAAGTCTGACTTAAAGAAGCCCGACAGCTTTAGGCTGTCGGGCTTCTTATAATTTACGTTTTTCTACCACCACCCCCACCCACTAAACTAACGCTATCTGATAGCGTTAATATTGATTGAATAATAAAGTTTTCCACAGGCCAGCTTTTGCCAGGTCTGCTATTAGTGTAAAATTAAAGTTAATGAAGCAATCTTACCTATGGATCATTATAGTGATTATTGCTGTGGCGGCTTTGGCTTTTTATTTTTGGGGAGGCGGCCGACCGGCAAGCAAGTCAGAAACAGACATTGATAAAATAATCGGAACTGCCCTGACGGAAGTTGAAGTAGTAACCAATCCGCTGGAAAAAACCCCGGAAGTTAACCCTATCGAAAAGGCCAATCCATTCTCAAAGGTCTATAAGAATCCATTTGAATAAAATAAACTTCATGATTTCGATGAGTTATAAATCAATCTGGTTCGTTGTTTCTGCCGGACTGGCGCTTTTTATTTTTTTAACGGCGTCGGCTAATGCTATTTCCAAAGCGGATATTGCTTTCCCAGTAGCAGAGTTAGGTAATTGCAGCAGCGAAGAAACCTGCCGAACATACTGTGATCAACCGGCCAATTTTGCCGGCTGTTTTGCTTTCGCTAAAAAACACGATTTAATCAAGGGTCCGATTGCTGATAAATCAGTTAATGAGATAAGGCAACTTTCTGCAAAACTCCAAGAGAAAGGAGGGCCGGGCGGCTGCCGTACCCACAATGAATGTCAATCTTTTTGTGATCAGTTGGGCAATATTGAAGCTTGTTTTGCCTATGCCGAAAAAGAAAAAATACTTGACAAGGCTGAATTAGCAGAAGTTCAAAAAATAAAATCGGCCCTTGGAAAAGGAGCGAAAATGCCCGGCGGCTGCACCAGCAAAGATAGTTGTGAAAAATATTGCTTTGGTGGAGATGGAGCAAGAGGCGGTAAATTTAATCCCGCAAGGTTAGATGAATGTGTCAGTTTTGGTGTTAAGGCCGGGTTTATGACTCCGGAGGAAGGAGAGATGGTTAAGAAAACTGGAGGGGAAGGGCCGGGGGGCTGTCGCGGTCAGGAATGCAGAAAATTTTGTGATGATCTAAATAATCATAAGGAATGTTTTCAATTCGCCGAGAAACACGGCTTAATTTCGCCGGAAGAAGGAGGATTTGCTAGAAAAGTCATGGAAAAAACCGGATGCCGGAGCCGGCGGGAATGCGAAGCTCAATTTAAAGACGATCCTGAAAAAGCCGAAGACCTTTTTGAGGAAATTAGTAAAGAAACAGGTTTTGATCTAAAAAAATTTATTCCTAAAAGTCAGTTAGGAAAAATCAAAAATGAAATCAGATCGAGGATAGAAGATGAATTACCGGAAGATGTTTTTGCCTGCGCGGGACCAAAAATTGATGAATTCCTTAACAGCGAAGAATTCTCACCCTTTGAAGCTGGAGCGGAAATTGGTCCAATAATCGAGGGTTGTTTCAGCAGAGAAGGCTTTGGCCCACCGGATTTTGAAAACGAAGGAGATGTTGAAGAAGATTTCGATGATGGAGAGGGTGATGATGGAGAGGGTGATTTTGAAGAAGTTTTCGAGGATGAAGATGGTGATTTTGAAGTGGCCGATGATAGAGAGGGAGATGAGGGTGATGAAGGTTTTAGCGGCGACGAAGAGGAAAGAAAAGTACCAGAAAAGGTAGCGATCTGCTTGGGTCCAGAGTTAACAGAAAAAATGAACTCAAGGCAATTTCCCCTCTCTCCTCCTGAAGAAGAGGCCGCTAAAAAATGCTTCGAAGGAGCCTTCGGTCTTGGAGATAAGAAAGATAAAAAAGGAAAGGGAGACGAAACGGCAACGTGTCAAATTGACCCTTGTGCTAACTGGCGGCCAGACACGAGATTTCCAGAAGACTGCCCGATCAAAGCGCCGGTTGTAGAAGTCAGTTGCAATAGCGATCAGTGTAAGAACGACCCCGACTGTGTGCCAGCTCCCTCGGTGGAAAAAATAGATAAAGAAACAAAAAATGCACCCCGCCTCAAAGCAGAATCTGAATCAACCGCCGCTAAAGCAGCCGAGCCGACACCGGAACAAAAGACACTGACTGCAGAAGAAACAGAAAAATTTAAAGCTGAAAAAAAATCCATGATCGAAGCTATCAGAAACAATCTTCCGCTGTCAGCCCCTGAAGTAAGAGATTTACTTGATCGAGTGGAAAAAGCGGAAAATCCTGGCGATTTAACTGCTCTCAAGGAAGCTCTCAAGAATTTATACAAGGAGTTTAAGCGCGGCTCCAGTAGCGGCTACCAACCTAAGCCAAGTGGCTACCAATCTGGGCCAAGTGACTATCATCCCCCATCAGGAGGAGAATATCATCCTAGCGAGCCCCACGGAAGTTCAGTTATCGGCACATTAGGAAAAGGAATCGCCGATCTCTTTAGAGGTCTAATCCTAAGATAAACCAACTTTTGTAACCAACTTTTGGAGATCATAGAGGTCGGTCCTCCAAAGTTGGTTACAAATAGAAAATTTAGAAACACGAATCCCCAAAGTCCCGCGAGGTCCCGTTTCCTATTTCCAGCCATGGCTGGAAATAGGAAACGGGAAAAGATGATAAAAATTACCTTCTTGCTAATTTTTTAAATTTTTAAGTACTTGCTGGCAGCCACCTTCCCCGAAATCACTCCTAGGACAATTCCAAAAATAAGCTGGTAGCCCAAAAGCTTCCAGAAATTAGATAAATAGTAGGCAGTCAAAGTTATATCGGCAATAAAGAATTTGAGATAGGGCGACACCAGAACTACCAACAGCCAGGTCAAAGCCATGCTTAAAGCCGCTGCTACGGCGCTGTAAAGGACAGCGGTTACCACATAAGGACCAGTAATGAAAAAATTGGGCGAACCGACTAATCTCATTACTCCAAGCTCTTCACGATTTGAGTAAATTACCAGACTGATGGTGTTAAAAGTTATTAAAAAGGCGGCTACTGCCAGAAAAAAAGTGAGGAGAAAGCCAAATTTTTCAGTTGTATCCACAATTCTCCCCAATCGCTCAATTACCACCTGATTTTGCCGATAGGTTGTCTTCTCAATTAACGGCTGCCAACTGTTTTGCTTGTCCAAAAAGGCAACGATCGTCGGATAATCAGTCGGGTTTTTCGCTTTGATGTTGAGTGAAGCAGAAAGCGGATTATCCTCAAGTTCCTGCAGAGCTTGGGTAATAGTTGGGTCATCTTTATGCCGTTCCCGGAAAAGAGCCAGCGCTTTGTCCCGAGAAATGTATTCAACTCTTTTTACTAATTCCTGCCCCTCAATTTTGTTTTTAATCTCCAGAATCTTTTCTTCATTAGTTTCCGGCTTAAAATAAAGACTGATATCTATTTTGTCCTTGAGCGTCTCAATGCCAATATTAGTGAAAACCCGAAAAATTATCAGCCATTGAAAAACCAGCAGGGTTAAAAGCATAATGCTGATGGTGGCCGCTGACAGCCAGCCGTGACGCCAAAAATTCTGCCAGCCAAATTTAATTAATCTAGAAAGGGTGGTCAGCATTCTTGTCTACGACTTTTTTGTAAGATCTTTCATTGCCTTATCTATAGCAAAAATATGGTCATCGCAAGACCATAATAAAAAATCCACTAAGATAAAATGTACCTTCCTTTTTTCTCATCTCTGATTATCTTACCATTATCCAAGCTAATCACCCGCCGCCCCAGATTATTAATAATATCCTTGTTGTGAGTGGCCAGCACCACTGTTGTCCCCAATTCATTAATTTTCAAGAGGAGATTGATCACCTCCCAAGTATTGAACGGGTCAAGATTACCAGTCGGCTCATCAGCGATGATCAGTGCCGGCCGGTTGACCATCGCCCGGGCGATGGCCACTCGCTGCTTCTCGCCGCCGGAAAGTTCGTGGGGGAAATTATAAGCTTTATCAGCTAAGCCAACCATATCCAGCACTTGAGGAACAATGTCGTCTATTTCTGTCTGCGGTTTGCCGCTGACTTCCATCGCGTAGCGAACATTCTCACAAGCATTTTTGCTGTTAAGTAAACGGAAGTCCTGAAAAATAATGCCGACTTGCCGGCGCAAAGTCGGTAATTCTTTGTAAGAAAGTTTATTGACCTCATAATCGGAAAATAAAACTTTGCCCTTAGTGGGTTTTTCCTCGCCAATAATCAGTTTGACAATCGTTGATTTGCCGGCGCCGGACTTGCCGACAATGGCCGCAAATTCTTTCGGTTCTATTTTAAAATTAACATTATCAAGAGCTACCGAGCCGCCATTGCTATTATTGTAGACTTTTGAGACACCGACAAAACTGATCATTGCCTATAATTTTAATTCGGCTTCAACGAATTGATCAAGGTCGCCATTAAGCACTTTCTCCGGCTGGTGGCTGGTAATGCCCGTCCGGTGGTCTTTAATTTGCTTATAGGGATGCAAAACATAGGATCTGATCTGATTACCCCACTCGGGCGTAATCTTGGCCCTCAAGCGGCTTAATTCACTTTCCTGCTTCTCCGCCATTAGCTGGAGTAATCTGGCTTTAAGAATTTTTTCTGCCCGCTCTCTGTTCTGCTGTTGGGAACGTTCTACTTGGGAAGCGGCGCTGATCCCCGTCGGCAAATGGACTAATCTGACCGCCGTTTCTCTGCGATTAACATTCTGCCCGCCGGGACCGCTGGAACGGAACATTTCAATTCTTAAATCCTGCGGCGGTATAGTGATCGCTTTCTGATCAATCGGCTGCAAACTAGGCACCACTTCAACTAAGGCAAAAGAAGTGTGGCGCAATTTTTTAGCGGAAAATGGGGAAATTCTAACGAGCCGATGGACGCCTGCCTCTTTTTTTAAATCTCTATAAACACTATCCCCGCTTATTTCTAAAGTCCGGTCATCAACCGCGATTGTTTTCCAACCCCGCTTCTCTGCATATTTGAGATACATCCGCAAAAGCACCTCTGCCCAATCTTTGGCATCATCACCGCCGGCCCCGCCGTAGACGGAAAGAATAACATCGTTTTTGTCATATCCGCTCATGATAGTGGCTTGCACTTCGAAGCTCCATCAGGAGCGAAGAAGTGAGCCGACTGTCGGATTCGAACCGACGACCTGCTGTTTACGAAACAGCTGCTCTGCCGCTGAGCTAAGCCGGCAACCCAACTTTTGGAGGTCGGTCCTCCAAACATTAGTGGGTTATGGCGAATTATGACACAATTGGAGAAATTTATCAAAATTCTCTTCCTTTAATCATAATCGTCGCAAGACCGTAATATTAAAGAGGAGTGGACGATGGGAATCGAACCCACACTTCAACCTTGGGAAGGTTGCGTACTGCCACTATACGACGCCCACATTTTTATCGCGGCTGTTTCACTACTGTTCCGTCATTCCACTCAAACTCGTTAGTGAAAAAATAGATTTTGGCTTGTTTCTTTTGTTCTGCCAGCCAAGCGGTCAGGTCCCGGCCCTCTGTTGCTAGTTGACCCTTAAGAATTTCCCGCTCGGCCTGCGGCACCAGAACCACTTCTCTAAAATCATTGGGATTAAGATTAAAGAGAGTCAAGGCTGCCGCTTCTAGTCTAGGGTCTCGAAGGTACTTGTTAATTTTTTGGGCAACCAGATTATCTCTTTCCCCTTTCGTTAAAACTTTAAGACTATTTTTGACCAGCAGTCTGTCAATAATTTCGCTGACTATTGCCCGACGCAAATCGTTGCCTGCTATTTTTTGTCTCTGTTGGCTGTCAGTCGCTTTATAGGTGATTAAGGCCTGCTCATAATACCGAAAAGCTAACTGATAATTTTTATCTACTTCCCGCGCCCAAACTAAATTGGAATTAACTAAAACTAAGGGGTACCAGCCGGCGCGAAAAACGAAGAGCAAACCAACCGCCCCGATAACAAGCAAAACAAAAAGTGAATAGTAAAATTTCATTACTCACTAACTTGAGGAGGAATGATGATAATTAAGCCCTCGCCCGGCCCGGTGTAATGGGAACGCGCCCGGAGTTCCTTTTCCAGATTAGCGGGTTCTTGGAAATAATCAATCTCCGCCAACAGCCGGCTATTTTCTTTAGTGAGCGGCGTTACTTGCCGGCCGACATCCGCCAGCTCTTTTTTAAAAGCAATTTGCTGACCAATTAATTTGTAAAGCCAAAAGCCGCTGGCAACAATACCAATAAGGGCAATTAGACTAATAAAAAATTTCATTTTAGCTCCTCAAGGGCTTGAATAACAGAACTTATGGGGATTACCTGACCATCAGCAAGAAGGATGCCGATAACTTTATCTTTAATCACCGGCGCACCATCTAATGCAAGAAGATCTTTGTTATCAGTCGTTCTGACGCCGCCTTCAAGAAGACGATCTGTTGGGGAAAGTTCTTTCACTATTTCATCAACCTTGTAATAAGGAAGGCCATCGTCCTCCACTAATCCTTTAAAAGTCACTTTTTTGCTCCCAATATATTCAGGATCTCTAAGGGCTAGGATTTTAAAATCTTTAGTGAGATACAAAACGGATAAATCCTTGTCTAAATCGCTGGCCGATAACGATAATCCTTCCCATTGCAGTACTGGCGGCGACTCATCACCAGCTTTGGCATCAACTCGAAAAGCCAAAATGGCCAAGTGAAGCGGCTTGCCATCTAAACAAAGCCGGGTGATGTAGATTAATCCCGGTCCTCCGTTGGTAAAACTACCGCTGGGGTATGTCAGTTTCCTGTTAAGCGTTGCCTTGTCCCCTTCCCTCTTAAAAGTTTTGAGCAGCAGCGGGCCATCGCCATTAAATCCCAAAATGGTAAATTCTGCTGTGATATTTATATCAGCCTGACCAGCAATTGAACTAAGAGAATTTTTAACGCCACCCCACCAAGACCTACTGGGACTACTGGACGAACCACCCTGACCAGCACCGGCTGAAGGAGTTTGGCCAGTTCCCGATGGTGTCGGGGAGATTGGCGGTTGCTGAGGGACAGGCACCGGGGGGCCAAAAACGGCTCCAGGCGGTTTAAAAGCTAGTAAAACATTGGCTGCCTTATTAGAATCATCGGTCCCATCCCCATTTTCGGAGCAATCTTCAAATTTAGCTTCCACTTTCTTATCAACCAACCCTGTCAAATTACTAGTCGGTGTGATTATATAGACAACCGTTCCGAATGGCTTTTCAGTTTCTTTTCTAACAGCAAAAACAATACCTAGGCCGTGGCCAACTTTGACTACTCCCTGCCCCAATTGACCAATTTCATTACTATTGATTTTCTCACCGGATTTACCTAAAAGATTACTCAAGGCATTGCTCGGCCCGACTAATTTAGGATTGTTTTTTGCAGCTGTTTCTAATTGCTTATGAAAAATATTAAGAGCTTTATGGAACCAATCAATGACTTTCCCGATATTTTTTTGATCTTTACCGGTTAAATTGCCCTTGTCATCGGTTTTTATTCCGTTAAGCTTTTCCTCCAACCGAGGTAAAAAATTTTTTTGCAAAAGATTGATGTTCTTGCTTAAGTCGTCATTACCACGATCGCCTATTTTATCTTTGACGTCAGTCAGCATAGTTTTCAAACGCTCAATTAAATTTTTCAGTCCATTGAGGTCCTTAGACGAGAGAACCCCGCTTTTGGGCGATTCTTGGGCCTTCAATAAAAATCCAGCCGGCTGATAGCCAGCTTGATAAAAAGTCAAAACGGCCGCTAGTAGAGCGGCTAGCATAACTGGATAGAGATGGCGGTAGTCCAACATAGTGATAGTTCTTATTCTAGCTCCGGCAGCGGCTCAATAATTTCCGAATCACCTTGAGGCTGTGGAAGAGCGCCATCAATTTTCTTTTTATAATCAAGCAAGATTCGGTAAGAATTATCAGGCAATCTTCCTACTGCCCTTCCGCCTTTTGATTTTCTTAATCCATCCTCCGCATCAATAATAATTTCTAAATTAGTCTTAATTTTTTGCAACGATTCAACGCTCACCTCACCATCTTCAGGTAAACTGTCAAGTTGCCTCTTTAAGTCTAAATAGGCTTTTCTGACTTTCTGATCATCTTTTTCGAAAAACTTACCATAGGAACTAAGAGAATAACTTCGTCCTCCAATATACCAAACATCAGCTGGTTTAGCCCCAATCCGCCGGCGCAATAGTTCTTGTAAATCTTTACCTCTGACTTGATCGGCTGTTATCTTGGGTTTTGGCGGCTCTGGCGTCTCAGGTGGTTCTGGTTTCGGAATTGGCGCGGGCTCCCCCAGCGGCGGCGGTGGTTCCGGAACGACCGCTGGGGTGTCCTCCGGCTTTCCCGGGTCCGGAGCAAGAGTTTTTTCTATCGCGGGGTTAACAAAAACAGGAGAGTTAGAATGTTCCTTCCCTATTTTTTCCCTAACTTTATTTTCCAAATCGTTGAGGCTTACCACCGGACCACTAATTGCTACTTTTACTGATCTTTCGATCATAACCCCGGTTATGCCCGGTGATTTCTGTACCTTATGTCCCACAGTAATAAAGACATCGACTATGATCGTGCCGGACTCTAGCTTCCTCATACCGCTGACATAGAGATAGTCTCCCTTAACAATATTTCTCGCCCTCGCTTTCAGCTCCTTGAATCTCTTATCATCCTTTCCTTTCACGGCATCAGCTTCTTCACGAATCCTATTCAACAATTTAATGACTGCTTCCGGCTCGACTGGGTAGCGGTCTAACTGATCACCAGGAAATATCTCTTCTAAAACCCCTCTTATTTCATTTTCAACCTTTTCTATCTCAGGTTGATCGGTGTCGTCACCAGCGGCGCCGATGGTAGATCCCATCCTAGCCGACCACAAGAAAACAAAAAATAAAACAAGAACAACTAGCCAGAAAGCCAATGTTTTATTCCGTTTCTTTCTTTTATTTTCAGTCATAAGCTGTATTGGTAAAATTACGGCTCTGAATAAACTGGAGAAGTGGAAGCCGGCTTAGCAGGTAGCTGGCTGCCACTGGTTCGAGGGGATTCAAACTGATCTGATTGCTGACGGCTTCGCCCACTTGAAGCCGGCTGGGTTTTTGGAGAAGGTTTTCTTTCAACTAAATGATTTGTCATATCTTCTCCCAAATTTTCTTTAAGGAAATTAATGATTTCCGTATTGCTAATAGCCCCACCGCCGCCTTTTGGATCAGCGATATTAGTCACTCCCACTACTCTAAAATTTCTTTCCTGGTTTGTCATACCAAGTAAACCGCCTGATCTTCCTTCTCTAGCCCTGGTAGGAAATTCCTCACCCGTTTCGGTTATAAAAACAAACATGTAAGTCTCTACATTACCTGAAGGACCAATCTTTGACATCCCCGAGCTTTCTCGGCTTTGAGAAGTGACTCCTTTTAAATAACAATCTCCTTTCTTATTATGTTTTATTCTGGTAGTCTCATCAAAGAACTGCGGCGACTCGCCTCCCGGGCAGCCTATTTGGTAAAGCTTTTGCCCAATTTTTGGACGCTCATCTGTAATTTTCACAGACGGCACAGCTTGAGCGGGAATAGACAAAAGAGCTAAATCCCGATTTTTATCCGCAGCTATTACTTCCGCCTTAATTTCCTTTATAACCTTCCCCTGATTATCAAAAATTTCAACGAAAACTTTTCCGCCTTGAACGGCAGAGACGACGTGGTAGTTAGTTATTATCAGTTCAAGTTCAGCTCGTTTATCTTTACTAATCGCCTCACCGATAGAAAAACCAGAGCCGTTAGCTAAATCTCCACCAGCGCCAACAACTTTAATTCTCACTGAAGCGTTAAGCGCTTCGTTTAATTGTTCTTCCAAAGAAAGCTTTTCCTGCTTTTTGACTTCTGGTAAGAAACCCTTAGGGTCACTTAACTGCAGTGAACCATTACCAGTCAACTCACGGACGGCAGCGTCACTCTTAATGATATCGAGTAGGTCTTTTGAGGTTGCTTGAGGACTAATATTTTCAACACGAACTTTAGCAATTACTTCTCCTTGCTGGTTTCTGATTAAAACTTCCAGAGTATTTCCCCGCTTCTCAGCTACTTCCAATATGAGTTGGGGTTTCTCTTGCCCCAGCGCTAATTTACCAGAACTATTAGCGGCTGATTGCCAGAGAATAAAACCAATTAAAAAAAGAAAGGTTAGTCCTACTATCCATCTGGAGATTCTGGTATTTTGTTTCATAACCTTTTCAACTCCTCAATAATCTTGAAAGGATTTACGACTTTTCGGCCATCAATTATCAAGGTAGGGGTAAACTCAATTTCCAGATTTTTAGCTTCTTGCAAACCCTTACCAGTAGCTGTATCAACGGTCTTAGTTATTTTTCCCGCCAATCTTTCATTACTTCTAAGGAGATCTTTAAGAGTATTACATGGCGGGCAGCTGCCATCTCCTCGAGTGACTAGAACTACCTTCTTTTGACCCTTTTGATCGGCTGTTGATGAACTGCCAGGAGACGGGTCAGCTTGCTTCGCTTTTCTTATTAAACCCTCTAAATTTATCCTATTGGACTGGTCGCGAGGAACTTGTTTTTCAAAATCGCCTATAACTATCCACCGACCATCGTTACCTAAACGAAATTCCTTCACCGGCACAATAATGGTTTGCACCTTACCGTCTTGCCCCCTAGGCAGCTTATCCCTATTCTCCGGCTGTTTAACTTCGCTTTTAGAAGTATCAACTACAAGTAAATAATCATCCAAATAAGGCAGTTTTTTCTTAATTCCACCAAGATATTCGATCCAATCTTGACCGTTTTGGGTTCCAGAATCTAAAAATAAAATGTATTTGGTTTTTGGTTTTTCTGGAGCAGGTTTTTCTGGAGCAGGTTTTTTTCCATTGTCCGTCTTAGACGAACCAGCTTGACCGCCTCCGGCATCAATTGTCAGTACCGGCACAACCAGATTGTTAAACTGCTCATTTTCAATAACTGGCAATTTGTCGAAATCTTCTTTGTACCGCTTCCACAGTTTACTATTCTCTGGCTTTTTAAGTTCCGACTCTAAAGAAGCTTTAATTTTCCTTGTAACCTCAGGCCCGGCGTCTTTACCTTCTTCCGAGAACGGAATTGAAATTGGCCGTGAACAAGCAGCTTGAGTACAGATAGTAACTTTCACTATTCCATTCTCTCTGTCATAAGAGATTATTTTTATTCCCTCCCCCTCGAGTTTCTTTATTAACTCTTCAGCCTCGTCAAGACGACCCTCGTTAAGGAGCTTCTGAGCTTGTTTTTTAGGTGAACCGACACCTGACTGACTAGTAGAACTGACCGCCGGCTGATCGGAGCTGTCATCATTAGCGCTAAATGGGAAGGAACTATCTTTTTTGGGAGCTGGCTCTTCTGCTAAAAGAAGCGGCGGGGGTGAGCTGGAATCAAAACCGACATTAAACAAAACTACCAATATTAAAAAGGCCGAGGTTACAAACCACCACAAAAAGTCTTCCTGATAGTTTCTTCTATTCATCTCCCGATTTATTTAACCTCTCCTGCAAATTTTTCTTACGCTGTTCTTCTTCCAGTCCGGGACGCTGTTTCTCTTGCGGCCCGGGATCTTCTTCCAGATTGTCCAGTCTCCTTTGCAAATCCGCTTTTCGGCTGCCCGGCCCTACTGACGATTTTTCTCCTTCCGATCCGCCTTCTTCTTCCCCATTTCCCTCATTCAGAAATTTAGATAATTCTCTTAACGACTGTAACTCTTTTCTTAACGACTGTAACCTTCTTCTTAAAAAATCTAACTTTCTTTGTAACTCTTCCCGAGTGGGTTTCTTTGCAGACGGCTCCCCAGACGCCGGTTGATCGCTCGGCGGCTCGGGCGGCTGGGGTTCAACCTTAGGAGGAGTTAAATCAGCTTTAATGAGACCATCTAACTCTTTAATACGTTTACTAATATCAGTTATCCCATCCAAAATAACCTTCTTCTGCTCTGGTTCCATGTAACCACTCCACACTGAACTAAAACCAGTCGGCTTTGTCTCTTGAGCGTACTTGACCAGCTTCTGAAGACTTTCCATTGCAGAAGCCGATCTTTTTCTAACTTCATTCTCGATCAACTTTATTTGGTTCTTTTGGTCGTTAGTAAATCTACCAGTTTTCTCAGCTCCTTTTTCAATCGCCCGCAGCTTCGCCAACATCCCCGGAATCTCCTTCTGCAATTCTTTCAATGCAGATCGGGCTCCCTCCAAATAGCCAACTATGGTTCTTCTGATATCATTCCCAAAGTAACTTTCTTTTATTTCCTCCTTCAACTTGTTTATTGACCCCGACAATTCTGGCAGTCTTTTCTCAACATTATTTGAGGCTCTCTCTAAAAATTTAATAAGATCGCTTGTCTCAGCAGCATTGACAAATTGAGGAGCTAACACTAAAATTAGAACGGTAGCTAAAACAGCCACCTTCTTGACAAAATTAGACTTTCCTGCTATCATTTAAAGAATGTGAACCTGACCAGTCCCTTGAAAAACTAACCGAAAATGGGAGAAAGAAATGAAAACAAAGAAGCTTTTGACGACTGTTATTGTTGTTGTTTTTGGTGTCGCTGTCGGTCTCACTTTTAGCATTGCCGCCGTCTACCTCTACGAAGTACTAACTTTCAAGATTGACCTCCACCTTTCGCCTGGTCCCTGGTTATAACAACCATTCCGAAAGCCCGCCTTTAAGCTAAAAGCGCGGGCTGTTTTTATTTTAACACAACACAAGAACCCCCCCCTTGCAACTGTGGATAAATAACTCCTATCAGAAAGTGCTACCGACGTACCCTGCCAGTACACAGTCTCGACAAAGTTAACCATCATTGCTATGCTTACTGTTAGGTTAAAATGCACTTAAAAAACTCAAAAAGGAGGGTAGCAAATGAAAAGGTGGGGTGGAGTGAAATGGGTAGTATTTACCTTGATCGCGGCTGTGATAACGGTAGCTGCCGTTTTCACCTACGAACTGATGACGTTTGAGATTCACGTTGAAATTCCCAACCTAGCTGGCCCGTAACTGCTTCAACAAACCCCGACCTCGGAAAGCCCGCCTTTAAGCTAAAAGAGCGGGCTGTTTTTATCTCAATGGAAGCCCCAACGTTTGGAGGTCGGTCCTCCAAAAGTTGGGTTGTTTACTTCTTGAGCAACTCCTTTTTTTATTTTAACACAAAACAAGAACCCCCCTGCCGCTGTGGATAACTGTCTTTAATTATGCTATAACCACTGCAGTAGTTTGACTGTCCCCGAAAATCGAAAAGGAGGAGAGGCTAATGAAAAGGTACTTAATGGTCTTCTTGGTAGCGGCATTGTTCGGTTCTTTAAGTGGTGTCAGCTTCAACATCGGCTACTCCTTGGGCTACCGCAATGGCGCAGAGGAACAGGAATCCTGGGACAAATTCGCCGCTGTGATGGAGTTGACAAAACAGATCGGAGAAGAAACAAGGTTAGCGAGGGAAAAATTAGATGTCTTCCTAAAAGCTCTAGAGGAAAAAGCTGATGAGGTGAAAGCTCAAGAGGAAGCCCCGGAGCTGATAGATATAGGTGATGCTGGGCGAACAGGGCCGAAGCTTGAAAAACCTACCGAAAATGGGAGAAAGAAATGAAAACAAGGAAACTGCTGAAGACTGCGATTGTTTTCACTCTGGGTGTTGCTCTCGGTGTGGCTCTCAGTGTTTTGGCTCTCTACCTTTACGATGCTTCGTTCAAGATCGATGTTGATTTTCCCACGTTCTTCCAGGACTCCTGGCTCCCTAATGGCTCTAACTAACACCCCGAGGGAAGCCCGCCTTTAAGCTAAAAGCGCGGGCTGTTTTTATTTTAACACAAGAGCCCCTTCTCTCTTTCCCCCCTGCCACTGTGGATAACCCTTTAATTCGGAAAGCTCCAACTTTTGGAGGTCGGTCCTCCAAAAGTTGGGTTTTCTCCAAAAGTTGGGTTGTTTACTTCTTGAGCAATTCCTTTTTTTATTTTAACATAACACAAAAACTCCCCTGCCGCTGGGATAAATGTCTTTAATTATGCTATAATTACTCCAGTAGTTTGACTGTCCCCGAAAATCAAAAAGGAGGAGAGGCTAATGAAAAGGTATTTAATGGTCTTCTTGGTAGCGGCATTGTTCGGTTCTTTAAGTGGCGTCAGCTTCAACATCGGCTACTCCTTGGGCTACCGCAATGGCGCAGAGGAGCAGGAATCCTTGGACAAACTCGCCGCTGTGATGGAGTTGACAAAACAGATCGGAGAAGAAACAAGATCAGCGAGGGAAAAATTCGATGTCTTCCTAAAAGCTCTAGAGGAAAAAGCTGATGAGGTGAAAGCTCAAGAGGAAGCCCCAGAGCTGATAGATATAGGTGATGCTGGTGAACGTATTAAAGAGCCTGAATCCAAATCCAAGCCACCCGAGCCGTCGAGTAAACCCGCGATCGGGGAGTTATCTGAAAAGAAACTCACCCCGGAGGAACTGAAAAGAAAACAGGAAGAATTGCAAAGAAGGTTAGATTCGTTGAGAGGGGTGTTGAAGATGTTAGAAAGGATGAAGGAAGAAGACCAATCAGGAGAAACAAAGCCGCCAGCGGAGTCGCAACGCCGAAAAGAGGAGTTGCAAAGGAGGTTGGACAACCTAAAAATGGATCTCTCGGATCACCAGAAGGAAAGCCTAAGGAAAGTTCGTCTAGCTGAGGCTTGAAAAACCTACCGAAAATGGGAGGAGGAAATGGAAACAAAGAAGCTGCTGAAGACTGCGATTGTTGCCACCTTTGGTGTTGTTCTCGGTGTCGCTCTTAGTTTTTCCGCCATCTACATTTACGAGGCGCTGACGTTCAAGATCGACCTCGACCTTCCGCCAGCCCCTTGGTTCTAAACAACCACCTCGGAAAGCCCGCCTTTAAGCCAAAAGCGCGGGCTGTTTTTATTTTAACACCAAAGACTTCTTTTAAGGCACTCCTTGTGAATAATCTTGCTGATAAACAAAGATTGATCCTGCTGACTGATAAATATTTATACCCGGCTCTAATTCGCGCGAATTAGAGCAGGGTATTATTTTTTGTTTCTTAACTTCTTGCTTCTTGTTGGTTAATTCTTTTTAAGAAGTTCTCTAAAAACAGCCGGCGGAATTTGCACTTGCCGGCTCGCGGCCATCTCTATTAATTTTGCTTTACCTTTTTTCTGCTTCTGCCACAATTTCATTTTTCTTGTCCGATCGCCGCCATAAAGATAACCAGTCACGTCCTTGCGCAAAGCCGGGATAGTCTCCCGAGCAATGATTCGCCCACCGGCTCTCGCCTGAACGGCTTGGGCGAACTGCTGGCGGGGCAGGAGCTCCTTTAATTTCTCGGTGGTTCTTCTTCCTTCCCATTGGATTTCAGACTTAGGCAAGATTCTAGTCAACCCCGGTACCAGATTGCCTGCCACTAGAACTTCTAACTTATCAAGATCGGCCTTTTCGTAACCAGCAAATTGGTAACTTAAAGAAGCATAGCCTTCGGAAAACGACTTAAGCTTATCATTAAAATCACTGACTAAATCAGCCAACGGCAGTTTGGCTTTAACCAACAGCCGATCATCCAACGTCTCGGTAGTAATCTCTCCCAGACGAAAAATATTTTTTAGAGTCATAACACTGCCCAGATATTGAGGTGGGGTAATAATTTCCAGCCTAACGATCGGCTCCTGCGCCTCTTCATAATCCTCGGGAAAGTCCCGCGGACTTCTCACTTCAATGAATGACGAGCGACCTCGCTCAAATATACGGTAGGCGACAGAGGGAAAGCTATGAATTGTTTTTATTTTAAATTCTTTTTCCAGCCGCTCGGCTGTAATTTCAAAATGAAGCTTACCCAAAAAACCGCATTTAAAGCCCCGGCCCAAAAGTTCATTATTATCAGGCTCAAAAAATAAGGATGAGTCATTGAGTTTAAATTTAGCTAACGATTTTTTGAGGTTGTCGTAGTCGCCGCTTTTTTCCGGATAAAAAGAAACAAAAACTACCGGCTGGGGCTTCTCATAGCCTGCCAGCGCTAACCCCTCCTTCGTCAAGGAGCGAAGGCGGGCCTGCCCTCCATAGCCTTGGCGAAGGAGGGTGTCGCCAATTTTAACTTTCTCCGGATCTTTAATTCCAGCAACCAGATAGCCAATCTCGCCTTGACTGATTGACTGACCAGCTTCAAACTCCGGATTAAAATAACCAATTTCCTTAATCTTAGTTTGGATACCGGCGGCCAAAAAATTAATTTCATCAGCCAGCCGAAAATCGCCATCAAAAACCCGAATAAAAGCGATCACTCCTTTATGCTCATCGTAGAGAGAATCGAATATCAAAGCTCTATTTAGATCGGCAGAAGCTCTTGGCGGCGGGATTTTTTCAATTATTGCTTCTAATAACTCCGCCACTCTCTCGCCAGTTTTTCCCGAAACAGCCAAAATTTCTCCAGAATTAACTGCCAAAAGGTTAGCTACCGAATTAATAGTTCTCTCTAGGTCTGGCGGGTTAAGATCAATTTTAGTAACTACCCCGATGATTTTAAGACCGGCCCTTTTGGCCGCCTCAAGATTGGCCAGTGTTTGGGCCTGAATACCCTGAACGGCGTCAACCAGCAAGATTGCTCCCTCGACCGCCGCCAGCGCCCGCGACACTTCATAACTAAAATCGCTGTGACCGGGGGTGTCTATTAAATTAAGAATAAAATCCCTCTGGACAGAGTTTGCCTTTCGGTGATAGATCATCCTTGCCGGGGCCATTTTAATGGTAATCCCCCGTTCCCGCTCCGACTCAAGCCGGTCAAGATGCTGGGGCTTAAGCTGACGTTTGTCTACTGTGCCGGTAATTTCTAAAAAGCGATCGGCTAAAGTTGATTTGCCGTGATCGATGTGGGCAAGAATGACAAAATTTCTTAAATTCATAACGTTCATTCTTCATCCTTCATTAAATCACCCACCCATTCCTATTTCCAGCTTGTGGCGAGTCCTTCGATGCTACTCAGGATAAACTTGCCGAACCATCTTGTGGTGAGCTTGTCGAACCAGCCACGGCTGGAAAAACGTACTCTATCATTACCGAAAAAATATGGTCATCGCAAGACCATATATTAGTCTAAGGGGTTTAAAAAAATACAAGAACCCCGCTTTCATAACCCTTCCGGCTAGATGCCAGATTGGAGACCTCAACCTGACTCGTCAGAACTGAACGCCTGCCAGCTCATCAAAATCAGATTCTATTGGCCTCCTTATAAATAAGGATGACCCGGAATGTTGAAAGCGAGGTTCCGTTATAATTTTAGCAAAAAAAATTAAAAGTCAACATCCGCCCTCCTGTAGGAATAAACCTCATCGTTAGAGAACCAGAGAGCGATTTCGTTGGCAGCCTCCTCGGGAGTCTCAGAAGCGTGAATGAGATTATAAATTGCTCGCTGTTCGGCATTAGCTAGGGTCGGTGAATCAACCGAGTAATCGCCTCTAACACTCCCCAGTTCTGCCATGTTGGGCAGACTGTGACCGCAAAGCTTGCGCACCATATCAATGGCATGCAAACCCTCAACTGCCAGTTTAACCACCGGCCCGGAAGTCAGAAAATCAATCAGCCAGCTCCGCACCATCTGCCCGATCTTGTCCAAATTATCAGTGCCCAATTTTTCCTTGGGATCAATCCCGTATTTCTGATAGGTGATCATTGTTTTTTCGCCAAGGCGGCGAAGCCACTCGGCATCTTTGGGGTAGTGCTGATCAATTTGATTCCTGGTCGCCTGAAACATCCGACAGGCGACCACTTTTAGCCCGCGTTGTTCAATCCGACTAATAATTTCTCCGATCAAACCCCGCCTAACAGCATCGGGCTTAATCATGACAAAAGTTCTTTCCTCCTTAAGATTCATTCACTTTCTCTAACCCTAACTCTTTCAGCTGTTCCTTGGAAACAGAATTGGGCGCTTCCATCAGCAGATCACGGCCGTCGCCTGTTTTGGGAAAAGCAATCACTTCCCGAATATTTGGTTCATTTAAGAGAATGGCTAAGAATCTGTCTAGCCCCATGGCAATCCCGCCGTGCGGCGGCGCCCCCGAGGCTAAGGCCTCGATCATATAGCCGAATTCCTCATCAATTTTCTTGTCAGAAAGCCCGATAATTTGAAAAGTCCGGCGGAGAACTTCCGGCTGGTGAGCGCGGATACTGCCGCCCCCAATTTCCTGACCATTAAGCACCAAATCGTACTGATCAGCGGTAATCTTACCGATGTTTTTTTTGGCTGACAGCCAACCAACGTGCTCCTCGACGGGAGCGGAAAAAGGATTGTGAGTGAAAGTCCAATTCCCATCTTTGTCTTTTCTAAAAAACGGGAAATCGTCTATCCAAACAAAGGCCAGTTCATTTTTATCATTTTTGTTCTTGCGCAGATCCGGCTTATCAGACTTATATTTTTTAATAGCTTGGCTGTAAGTCAACCGGGGAAACGGCCGCCGGCTGATTATTTTTGCCGGAAAAAATTGGCTGACTAATTTAACATACAGGTCCTCTATTAAGTTCATTACCTCCTCCCGGTCAATGAAGGACATTTCTAAATCCAGTTGAGTGAACTCCGGCTGGCGGTCGCCGCGCGTGTCCTCATCACGAAAACAACGGGCGATTTGGTAATACTTTTCCAGCCCGGCGATCATCAAAAGCTGTTTATACTGCTGGGGCGATTGAGGCAAAGCAAAAAACTGACCGTGATAAAGCCGGGAGGGCACCAAATAATCCCGGGCGCCTTCCGGTGTTGATTTAGAAAGGATCGGTGTCTCCACCTCAACAAAATTTCTTTCGTCAAGGTAATCCCTAATAAATTTAATCGCACTGTGCCGAAGTTTTAGGTTTTGCTGCAAGCGAGGCCGGCGCAGATCGAGATAGCGATATCTAAGACGACTTTCCTCGCCAATTTCGTAACCGTCGGTGTCCAGCGCTATCGGTGGGGTTTTCGCTTCACTAAGAACAGTCAGTTTCTTCACCATCACCTCCCAGCGCCCACTTCCAAGATCGGAGTTAATAAGATTCTTAGGCCGCTGGCTGATCTCGCCAATAACCTCGATAATCCACTCTGGTCTTAATTTCTCTGCCTGACTAAAAAGAATTTTTTCCTTGGCGTTAAAGACGCATTGGGCAAGACCGCTCCGATCACGCAAGTCAATAAAGATCAACTTACCATGATCGCGCCTCGCCCCCACCCAGCCAAGCAATTTCGCTTTTTTGCCAACTGATCCGCCAATGTCTGCCGCAAAAGCGCGCATAAAATTCAGGATAAAGAATTAAACAAGAAGAAGCAAGATAAGAAACAAGATAAGAAACAATAAATAACCCCCCCCCTTACTCTAATTCGCGCGAATTAGAGTAAGGTATAAACGATTATCAGTGGATTGGCAAGTATTAACTGGCTGAACTAATTACCCCACCGCCGAGCAGTTCACCGTCTTTGCTGTAAAACACGGCTGACTGGCCAGGGGCGACGAATCTTTGCGGCCGGCTAAAGATGAGCTTGTACCTTCCGCCTGCCAGCTGACAGAGAACAGCTGGGGCAAGAAGCTGGCGATAACGGACCCGGGTCAAAACCGGCACCCCCTTTAATCTAAAAGCGCCGGACGTTATTAGGTTGGGATTAAGGAAATTAATCTCTTGTAAAACGACTTCCTTCCTGTACAAGGAAGGATTGGTATCGCCCTCGGCAACTACCAAAGTGTTGGTTTCGACATTCTTTTCGGCCACATAATGCGGTTTCATTCCAATGTTCTTGAGAATATTGGAATGAGAAAAACCGTGTCTTTGACCGATAGTATAAAATTGAGCACCGCGATGCTCGCCTAATAACTGACCGGCCGCGTTCAACACTGCCCCTTGCTTCTCTGGAATATATTGTTTAAGAAAATCAGCCAACATCACCTTACCCAAAAAGCAAATGCCTTGAGAGTCTTTCTTGTCAGCCGTCAGCAAACAAAATTTCCGAGCCAGCAGCCTGACCTGCTGCTTAGTGTAGCCGCCAAGAGGAAATAAACAGTGCTGGAGCTGGTCTGGAGTCAACGTCCAAAGGAAATAAGATTGATCTTTATTTTTATCTCTGGCTATTTTCAAAACGCGGCGGCGTTCAACTCCCCGTCCCGCCTTTATAAGGCGGATATAATGCCCGGTCGCCACCCAATCAGCACCTAGCGCCAAAGCCCGCTGCAGAAATAAGCCAAACTTAACCTCTTTATTGCACATCACATCCGGATTGGGCGTGAGACCGGCTCGGTAGCCATCAACCATATATTGCATCACCCGCTCCTTGTAAGCCTGCTCAAAATCAAAAATATAGAAAGGAATATCAAGCTGTTCGGCCACCCGCCGCGCATCCTCGGCATCGCCTTCAGCACAGCCATCAACGTTGTAACATTTAATATGACAACCAATCACATTAAAATTCTGTTTTTTTAATAGGGCGGCGGCGACCGAACTATCAACCCCGCCCGACAGAGCCGCAAAAACTTTTTTCTTTTGTCCTTGACGATAATTCACTTAAATAAATGATGGCGCTAGGCAATAATCTATTTGATAAAATAGCAAAAAAATGTTATCGTAGCAAGATAATGCTTACCTACACTGAATTGAAACCCGGTCTGGTAGTTGTGATAGACGGCCAACCTTTTGAAGTTTTGGAAACCGCTTTTCTGCGAATGCAGCAGCGCAAGGCGGTTGTCCAAACAAAATTAAAGAATCTGATAAACGGCAAAATCAGCAGCCGGAATATCCACCCCAGTGAAACCTTCAGCGAGGCGGAAGTTGATAAAAGACCAGTGAAATATCTTTACAACCACCGCGGTGATTACTGGTTTTGCACTCTTGATAATCCTAAAGACCGCTTATCTCTCAAGGAAGACGATATTGGATCAAGCGCTCAATTTCTCAAGCCCAATACTGAAGTAACCGCCATTATTTTTAATGAAAGGATTATCAATATTAAATTGCCAATCAAAATTAATTTAATAGTAAAAGAAGCGCCGCCGGGCGAGCGGGGCGACACCGCTGCTGGCGGCCGGAAGCAAGTGATTTTAGAAACTGGCGCCAAAGTAGCCGTACCGCTTTTTATCAACGCCGGGGATCTAATCAAAGTTAATACCGAAACTGGCGAGTACGTCGAACGAGCGGCTTCCAACTAGTTGATAACCACTCTGTTTAGCGGCTTACTATTTAACTTTAACTTTTGTCCCCTTCCAGAGCGCCGCGTAAAGCTTCTTTGAGAGCTTCCACGTTAATATCGTGTTTTTTCTTTTCAAACCGCTCTTCTCTCACCGCTGGTTTCTCTAATGAAGAACTTACTGGCGGCGCCGAAGCGGGCGGCTCTTTTCTATAAACCGGCTCATCTTTTAAAACATCGCGCAACGGTCGTTCCTCCCGCCGGCTGATTTTCTCCAGAGCAATTTGCTTAGCCGGCGGTAGCCACTCACTGGCTATTTTCTCCTCAACACTGGCTTTAGGAACAGCGTAGCGGCTCCTAGTATTAGCAATAATAATGTCCCGGAAATCCTGTTCCGGCGAGGGCGGCGGCGGCAAGGTCATAGCGGCAAAGGGCCGGGAGGCCATGCCGTCAATCATCAGCTTGATATAAGTGTGATACTTAGCCAGATTAACCAAGTCATTAGCATCGTATTCGGGCATAAATTCTTTTTCCACAAACTCGGCATCTTTAGCGCCGATCCGGAAAATAACCATTGTCCCGACATTGCCGAAAATTGCCGACTGAACAGTGCTTTTTCCTTCCTCATCTAATTGATCAAGGTACTGATTAGCCAAAATCAGCGACAGGCGGTATTTTCTCGCTTCTGAAAGGATATTGGCGAATGACTCGGTGGCAAAATTTTGGAACTCATCAACATAAAGATAAAAATCGCGCCGCTGGCTTTCGGGAATATCCACCCGCGACATGGCCGCTAACTGGAGCTTAGTAATAACCATCGCCCCCAGCAAGGCTGAATTATCTTCACCCACCTTCCCTTTAGAAAGATCAACAATAAAAATTTTCCCCCGATCCATCATCTGCCGCATATCAATCGTTGAACGCGGCTGTCCTAAAATATTGCGGATCAGCGGATTAGAAATGAACTGGCCAACTTTATTTTGAATGGCGGCCGTGGCTTCTGTTTCAAACCGCTGGCTGTAGCGGGCAAACTCGTCTACCCAGAAACTTTTCACCACTGGGTCCTTAAGATTGGCTACTACTTCTTTGCGATATTCAGCGTTGTTAAGCATCCGCTGAATCCCCAAGAGAGTCGTTCCGGGAGATTCCAGCAAAGCCAATAAGGCATTATTGAGAATGTACTGCATTCGGGCTGACCAGGCATCTGCCCAAATTTTCTTAAAAACTCCCATCATGCTCGAAGCTACCAAGTGGCGGAGATCAGGGCTAACTTCTTCCAGAGGATTAAAGGCAATCGGATAATTAGTATCGGAAGGGTTAAAATAAATTACTTCATCAACCCGCTCCTCGGGAACAAAATTAAGCACTCGCTCCGCCGCCTCGCCATGAGGATCGAGAAAAGCCACCCCCTTGCCAGCGCGAATGTCATTGATAACCATATTTTCCAGTAAAGTACTTTTACCGACACCAGTTTTACCTAAAATGTAAATGTGCCGGCGGCGATCGTCAGTTTTAATGCCAAACTCCCGCGACTGGTCCCGAAAAATTGTCCGGCCGAGAGGCGTAACAATTTCGTTCATAGAGGCAAGTTGCTGGGGGGCGTGCCCTTTTTAAATTCCACCGGCTGGACACCCGGCGCCGCCACCGCTTGAGTTGGGAAATGGTAAAGTGTTGCCAGCTCCTCGACATTGAAAATAGCAAACTTTCGCGGGAAAAACCGGAGACGGTACCTGTCAAAAAAGCGGCGCTGTTTATAGTAAGTCCTCCGTTCCTTAAAAATCGCCCGCAATTTACCCCGGATTAAAGTGATTGTTCTTAAATCAGGCATCAATCTGTTCAGATTGAGAGTATTAAATTGCTGAAAGGCGCCGCTGACAGCAGCTATATTAGCTCGGGTAAATTTCTCCCTCTCATCAATATAAACAAATCGGATAAGACTTTCAAAACCGATTTTAGAAGTCTTTTCCTCAACCGCCCGAATAATTTCCTGCTCACCTTTACTTAAAGCCGCAAAAGAAGTCGGTTGAGTCTTTTCCGGCTGGGGCGGGCCTTGAGGCAACCGCCACGGCGCTTGAATTAAATCAAGGAAAAAGTAAAAAATATGTCCCCAAAAACCAACCGGCTTGGGCTTTTTGCGTTTCATTATATCATCAACCACCGTTACAGCTTTTTCTTTCCAAGCGGGAGCAGTTGGTCTAACTAAAAGCTGAATCCAAATTCGCTCATTCTCTTTAAGCCGCGACATTACTTCAGTGATAATTGATACCGTGTCAATCTTTTCCTCCGGTTCTTTTTCCTCAAAAGCAGGATAGGTCCGGATCGGATAAACATCTTCCCGGCCAAGAACAAAATCAATGCCAAAAAGAGTAAATTTTCTATTGGGCAAAACCGCCGGCAGTTCATCAATATAATCAGCTACTTCCTCAATCTCGGCTTCGGGATATTCAGCATAAATGGCCGATTCAATCAGGTTGCGAAAGTCTTGATTAACCCGGATAAGAAAATAAACCCCGCTCGGATCGCCGACTAACTCAAAGGACAGCCAATTCTCCACCCGGCCCTTAATGTATTTGTCGTAAAACCTGATACCAAAAGAGTAACTGCCGGCGATAGCGGCAAAGACCTGCTCCATCGCTTTTGGGGTTTTAGCCAGATCCCGGGGCGTCCGCACCCGCAAAAGAACCCAATTAATTTTTTTAATGTATTTAAGCCGAATATAAAGCAGCCAGACATCATTAAAAACCACCAAGAGGAAAGCTGGCAGGATTATCCACCAGCCCATTTGGAAAGCTGATAAGACAGCTTGAGCTAAACCATTGATGAAACCGGCAAATGACAAAGACATAAACTTATTATATAACAAACAACCCCGCTTGCTTAGCGGGAGGTTGTTTGTTTCTTTAAGCTTTCCTTACGGTATAACGACCATCGTCAAGCCGCTGGAAAAACTTCTTATTTTGCAAATTCAGCAGTAAGGTGTTTTCCTTGAAGATTCGCTGTTCCAGCACTCGCTGGACAATGTTGCGTGAACCCATTGGGCCATGCTTATTAATGATATGAGTGATCACCTCTCGAGCCGTTCCCGGAATTAAATTAAACTCCAGCAAACCGTAAATACCCCGGCCAACCAAGACAAACCGTTGATCTTTGATCAGCTCGTTATGAACCGTCTGGGGATTAGCCACCCGCCCCGGGCGCAAACCGTTGATGGCGCCGGTCAGCTCGGTAAAGTGGATCGGCCGCCGCTCTTTCTTCAGAACTAAATAAGCCCAGTCACGAGCGGTGCGCGGATAAATTTCCGGCCAGTCGGTTAAACCAAAATCTTTGTAAGGACTGGTGGTGAATTTTTTGGAAATCGCGATGTAATTCTCCGCCAACGGTCTAGCTTGACCCAGCGCCTTAATGGCCCGAGCCAGCACTTGAGAAAGGTCGCCGCCGCTTACCAGCTCGGTTTTCTTTTCCTGCAAAAAGCCGGTTAGCTTCCTGATAAAATCTTGAGCTGTCTCAACATCGCTTTCCGAAACATACCAAAAGGCATAATGACTGTTATCTTCAGGGTGATAATGAAATTGGCCAGTGCCTTCAAGCAGGAAAAAGAATCTCTGATCAGAGTTTTTACCGGCGCTGCCAATGACTGATTTAAGATGATCATAAACCAAACTGGCCCGCCGGACACCGCCAAATTTCCTAAAGTAAGTTTTAAAATCAGCGATTAAATCAGCAAACTTTCCACTAACCAGCTTTGCCCTGACTAATCCTAAACCCAGCGCTTCAATCTGCCGGATTCGCTCTCTCGTCACCCCGTGTTTCTCGCCGATCTTAGCCAAAGTCAGCGGCCGACCGACCGCTAAACCATAACGACTGGTAATAATCTCCCGCTGCCGGCTGTTAACGCCCGCCAGCAACTGGCTGATTAATTGATCGACATTGTATTTCATAATGAATCTAAGAATAACACGACCTTTTATATTAGACAAGTGGCTTCATTCTACAACGCTTTTTAAGTCTTGCCAAGGGGGTGGGCTGGAAAAACGTCTGGGCAACAATTACCTAAATTAATCCATCCCGATTTCACTAGGGAAACAGGCTATCAATTTCCCCAGCGAGAAAATTGCGCTGGCTCTCGGTCTCGCTTGCCTCAAGGGTTTTCTCACGCAGAACCGGGGTCGCCTCACTTCCAGCGGCTCGTCGCCCCTTGCTCTCGGCCGAAAAAATCCCTATGGATACCAAGCTTTTTCGGCCTCCGAGACATTCTGCTTAGAGAAAACCCTTGAGGCAGCCTGCCTGCCTACTCTGCCTGCGCAGACTGTGTAGCCTGCTTCGGCGAGGCGAAGGCCCGTCGGCCTGCGAGATGGTTTCCTTAAGCAAAATCAGGATGAATCCGATGTATCTCATTTTCTTCAGCCGGCTTACTAATCTTTTTGCCAAACCACCAACAAAGAACTGGCAACACAAATCGAGGAATAAGTGCCGATGATCGTTCCTACTAGAATCACTAAAACAAAATAACTTAAAGCCGCCGGTCCTAAGAAATAAAGGGCTAGAAGCATAAATATCAAAGTTAAAGAGGTGTTGATTGACCGAGCGAAGGTTTGGTTAACGCTATCGTTAACCAGGCTGGCAAAATCACTGCCCGCCTTGCCTTTTTTCAGATTCTCCCGTGTCCGGTCAAGCACCACGATCGTGTCATGGACGGAAAAGCCAATAACCACTAAGATGGCTACCACCAAATTAATCCCCGCTTCGATCCCCAACCACCGGCCCAGAACGGCCATCAGTCCCAGCGGAATAATGGCATCGTGAAACAGCGTTACTAAAGTGATGATGCCGTATTGCCACGAACTGACGGGGTAAGAAACTTTGCGAAAGGCAAAAATAATGTAAAGAGCGATGGTGAGCAACACTAAAACAAAAGCCCAGATTGCCCGCTTTCGCAGCTCTTTGCCAATCAGCGGCCCAATGCTCTCGAAACGCAGTTCTTCAAAATCACCAATGCCCTTTTTTAATTTGTCGCTGTAAGAACGATGAAGCGCCTCGTCAGTCTCGGGCAGCCGGACAACAAAACTGCCGGAGGTTGACTCGGCCACCACTGTGAAATCGGTTAGCTCAAGATCACTAGCGATGAAAGAACGCAGTTGCCCAACGGTTACCGTTGGCGCCAGTTTGATTTGCCACAGAGCGCCGCCGGTGAAATCAATTCCCTGCTTCAAGCCTAAAAAGCCAATAGCGGCGACACTGGCAATAACCAGCAGCCCAGAAAGTGTCAGAAATATTTTACGCCGACCGATAATATTCATCTTTCGCTTGGCTGTTCAATCACAAAAAGCTTTAAAAGACTCTTAGTGACTGCAATAGCGCTAAACATACTCATCACCACCCCAATCAATAAAGCTAAAGCAAAACCCTTAACAAAACTGGTGGTGAAATAATAAAGAACCAAAGCAGTAATAATAGTGGTGATGTTTGAATCACGGATCGACGGCCAAGCCCGGCGAAAACCATCAGCCAGAGCGGTTGTTTGAGACAATCCCTGTTTTATTTCTTCCTTAACCCTCTCAAAAATTAAAATGTTGGCGTCAATCGCCATCCCGATTGACAAAACAAAACCGGCGATACCGGCCAGCGTCATCGTTATCCCCAACAGTTTAAAAACCGCCATGGTTAAAATGATGTAAATGAGCAGGGCAATTGAAGAGACCACTCCTAACTTTCGATAATAAATCATCATAAAAATGACGATGGCAATGGTCCCCCAAAAACCTGCCCAGATAGTCCGCTTTAAAGAATCGCTGCCCAGCGCCGCCCCGATTGTTTGCTGACTGACCAACTTAATCGGAGCTGGTAAAGCCCCGGCGTTAAACCGCTCGACCACCTCCCGGGCCTCTCTAATAGAAAACTTACCAGTAATTCTGGCCTGACCGCCGCTAATTTTTTCCTGAACCGTCGGCATTTGAATTAATTGTTCATCAAGAAAAACTGCCAACGGCTGGCCGACATTGCGGCCGGTAATCTCTTCAAAAATCTTAGCTCCCTCTTTATCAAATTCAAGACTGATTTCCGGCTGGCGGGTCAACTGTTCAAAAGTCAGTTGAGCGCCCTTAATGTAGCGGCCGGTTAAATTCGTCCGGTTGAACTTAGCTGATTGTTGACCAGCCTTGTCCTCCAATTCAACTTCAGCAAAGTACAAAAGGGGCGTTAAGCCAATCTGGCTGATTGCTCCCTGAATATCTTTAATCCCTGCCAGTTCCACTATCAGCCGGGCTGTCCCGCCGCTTTCGGCTAGGTAAACCTGCGGCTCGCTGACGCCAAAGAGATTCACCCGCCGCTCAATCACGTCCCTCAACCCTGCCAAAACCGAATCACGATCGGTCGTTCTGACTTGAGAAAGATCGGCTTCGTAGATCAAGTGACTGCCGCCGATCAAATCCAACCCCAACCGCCACGGCTGGAACTGGTAACGGGCATTAAACCAGCCGGGATAAATAAAATAAGCGGCTGCCGCCGTCACTGCAAAAACCAGAATAACTAAAAAAACCGGCTTTACTTTCACCTAGGCTAAAATACCAAGAGTCGCCCTGTTTGTAAAATAATATTCCTTTACACTAATCTCTAATCTCCACAATCTTCAATATTTACGCCTTGCGATGGCGTAAATATAAACGAAAGATTTTGGTGGGACTGAGAAGTCAACTTTTGGAGGTTCAACCTCCCAAAGTTAAAAAAAAGAGGGCTGTCAAGCCCTCTTGCTAATCTCTCATTTCTCCTACTTTAATTCTCTCTTGATTACCTTTCCCAGGAGATTTTTAGGTAATCGGTCAATGAACGACACTTGCTTAGGAACCTTATGGCCGGGCAGTTTATTATGACACCAGCTAATAATTTCATCAGTATGGACTTTGGCCCCAGTTCTAGGTTTAACGAAGGCCTTAACAATTTGTCCCCAGAGATCGTCGGGGACGCCAACCACCGCCGCTTCCTCGACTGCCGGATGTTTCTCAATTACCCTTTCCACTTCCGCTGGATAAACTTTGAGGCCGTTGACCTTAATTAAGTTGTCTGAACGGGCAACAAAGTAAAAAAACCCATCTTCGTCCATCTTCATTAGATCGCCGGTTCTTAACCAGCCATCCCCGGCAAAAACCTCGTCAGTTGCCTGACTGTCATCCCAGTAACCACTCATCACTTGCGGACCGCGGACCAGCAGTTCTCCCACTTTCCCCACCGGCAAATCTTTTTCAGGAGACTGCGGATCAACAATCCGGGCATCAGTGTCAGGAAAAGGCAGACCGACGCTGCCGGTTTTCTGCCGACGGATTAAGGGATTATTATGAGTCACCGGCGAAGCCTCCGACAAACCATAACCCTCGCCAATCAGCAGACCGGTTAACTGATAAAACTGATCCCGAACCAAAGCCGGCAGTGAATCAGCGCCGCTGGTGCAAACTTTCAAAGTCTTGAGCCGCTCTAGTTTCTTGGCCTGACTAGCAACCAAATCAGCGTAAATTCTGGCGACTGCTGGCAGAAAAGTCACATTGTTCTTGAGCAAGAGACTGGCCAGTACTCCCACATCGTACTGGGCCATTAAGACATTCTTAGCTTTCAGAGCAATGGCCAAGTTCATTGCTACCGTCATCCCATAAACATGGAACAACGGTAAAATTCCGAGAAAAACCTCATCTTCGTACCGCAGTCCCGGTATCCAATGCAGGCATTGCAGGGTATTAGCCACTAAATTGCGATGGGTCAGCGCTACCCCCTTTTGCTTACCGGCTGTGCCGCTGGTATAGACCAAAACTGCTAAATCATCCGGCGCGGGTTCTAAATTATAAATAATGTTTTTTCTTCCCGGAAGTGATTCACCGCTAAAAGGCAGATTGCTGAATCGCGACTTCCCCGGCAGGGCTTTCCAAGTCTTGATTTCCTCCCGATACTTCCACCAGTAGCCGGGGCGAACTATTAATGGCAAACACTGGTCGGTGCTGGTGACATAAATTTTTTTCAGATCAACCCTCTTTAAAAGGGAATCTATCCTCGGCATTTTTAGATCAAGTCCCACTAGGATCTTCGGTCGGGCGCTAGCAATCAGCTCCGCCAGTTGGTCAACTTCAATCAGCGGGTAAACGAGGACGGGGACTGCTCCAATCAGCAAAGCGGCATAATAGCAAACGACGAACTGGGGCACAGTGGGCAGAAAAAGCATTACCCGATCGCCGCCTTCTACCCCATCTCGAAAGAAACTCAAAGCGCAGTCTTCAACCATCTGCCATAAACGCTCGTAAGTTAAAACCTTGCCGTAAAAATCAATGGCTGGCTTTTGCGGGCAGGTTTCTACCGCCTCTCGCAGTAAATCCACTAATGTCCAATTAGGATAGCTAACTGTTGCCGGCACACCGGGATCGTAATGACTCAGCCACGGCCGCTCCATCTTTACCATCTCCTTCCTAGGCCGTTATGACCTATTTGATTGTCAAATAACCCACTTTCTCTACTCTAGCTTAAAAAAAACAGCCCGTCAAAAAACCACTATCGGGGATTAAAAAAACGGCTGTCGCCCCCTTTGGCAGATCAGCCGTTTACCAAAAACAGGATGCTCCTAAGATACTTGAGGAGCATCGCCGAAGTACTTAGAAATCCTATTAGTGAACTGAAGTGGCGATTTTTCTTCCGAAAGTGAATAGCGCATCTGGTAAGCATCCTCACCACTATCATCCCAATAACCTCTCAACACCTTAACCGCTCTGAAACCCATCGCCTTAAGGAAAAATTGGCTTGAGAGATTACTTTCCCTTACCAGTAAATCAATCCGCTCGCGTCTCTGTTGACTAAGTTTGTCAACTAGCTTTGCTATCATCTGCTGACCAACTCTCCGGTGGCGCACCGCCGGATGGACAGCAAAATTCAGAACATGTAGTGAAGCTTTGTGTAGCTCGTAGATCATAAAACCAACAATTTGGTTATTATGCTCTGCTACCATCCCAATGCAATTCCGCCGGCGAAGCTGACGGCTAAAATCTTCTTCCGACCAGGGATGGGGAGAGCTTTTCTCATCGATCTCAAAAACTAGAGGCATATCCCGGCGGATCATCCAGCGAATCTGGATTTTAAGACTTTTCCCCTGATCCTTATTAGTTTTCGCGACAGCGGCTTCCGTGATAACAGCTTTCATGATCTAGCTCCTCTCTCTAGATAGGTTAACTTTTAAACCGACTAAGCCCGAGCTTAATCGTACTGGTTTAATTATACAGAGCCGAACTAAAATTAGCAAATCACTTACTACTCAAAAGTGCAGAAATATTAACCTTTGCGCGAACCTTTTTCCAATCGCGAAGCGATTGACCTTTCCACGCGCCGAGGGCGTGGTAACGAAAAGCCTTGACCGTTCGCGTATGCACCTACTACCGCCTTTATTTTAGTAAAAGATTGGCTCCGCGCGAAGGCGCGGAGCCGAGAACAAAGTGATCAAGGACAAGTGCCAAGATCAAATTGTAAAGTTCAACTTGCGGGGACGAAGAACGCGAACGCACCGTCGCCATGCCAGTGACGGCCAGGACGATCCAAAGACGTGAAGAGCGATTGCCCGTTGATGTCCCGATTCGCGTAGAGCACGCGCGGGCCGTCGTCGGAATCCCCGATAGGATCATGAGGAGCGGCGATGTACCAGAACCCCATTTCCTCCATTTGCTTGTCGGAGACCGACTCGCGGATGCGGGGGACGATGCCGGCCAAGGGCTTCTCGTAGCCGTACTTCTCAATGCCACGCTTGCGCATGGCATCGGTTGTACGGTCGACGCCGCCCTCGATCTCCTGCATGGGCATGAGCGCGATCTTGTAGCTCTGCCTGGAGACGAGGCGGTGGGCTTTGTTGTAGCCGTCCTCCTTTGTGGACAGCAGACATGACTTCGCCCAGTCGTTCACGCGGAATCCGGCGGCTGTAAGCCGCTCGACTTCCTGTTCGCCGGTGAGGTCGAGACCGGTGACCGTGAGCACGATGTGACCGTGCTCGTTGCGTTCGAATTCGACTGGAACGAGCTTTTGCTCGCCGCGCAGAAAGGCGCGAGCGCCTTCGAGGTCGCCGAGCTTGTTAAAGATTGCCTCCACGCTCACATCCTCAACATACAGGTTGTACTTCATCGTTTTCTCCTTTCCGACTGCTAGTCGGGGGTTTCTCTGCACCTGCTAGATACAGAGGCCAACGAAGCACAGACGCGAAATGCGGGTGTGCCGTAGCAGAAAAAGCCCGATAGTTAGGCACTTTCTGCTACGGCAGACGCAAGTTCTGTAAGGTTCAATGATCTGCATACAGTATAGCACAATCTGCAATCCTGTCAATACCATTAAGTACGGACTTCGTTTTGTGGTCTGGCTAAATTATTGCTGTGGCTTTTTCGTACAGCATCGGTAAACAATCCTGCCGCAACCGGAATTTGGTGTGTCTTTACAGTTTGGCTAGAACCCATTTTATCCGAAATTCCTGAAAACCGACAGGAAGCCGCGCTACGCGCGGCACAAACGATTCCGTGCGCTCGGGCGGGCAAAAAGAAATTCCCGATTCCGTTAAAAGCAGAAAAGAAAAAATTTTCAAACACTCCCAAGAGGCGGCACTTGCCGCCTCTTGACTTTTATGGCGTAATACGCTAAGATGATCAGTAATTGGACTCATAGTCCGATCCCGTGCCACGTGGGTTTCGCGGTAATCTAGTACCTTAGGAGGTGAATCATGCAGGAACTCGGAACGGGTGTCCTTAGTTGGAACGGTGCTGAGCGCCGATCCGATCGTTACGGAAGCGTCGTGCTTCTTCCTTCCCCCGACAGCGAGAAGCCCATCCACCTGATCCAGGTGAAGGCTGGCAGGCGCGGACGGCTCGTCGCCATCGTGAAGGAGACCAGACACTCTCGGCACATCGGCGACCTCTCCCACGGCGTGTTTCCGAAGACCCCGAAGGTTGGCCAGAAGATCACGCTCGGTGAGGGAGCGCTGTTCTTCGAGAACGACGAGGTCGGCCTTCAGCCGGACGACGGACGAGACACCCAGTGGCTCGACATGCGCGCTCTCTACAACGTGCACGAGCAGACCGTCACCCTGTTCTTCGAGGAGCTTCCCACCAACTGACGAGCGAGAACAATGCCGTCTCGTCGCCCAACGCGCCATGTCTCCGGACCTCTGGCGCGTTTCACTTTTTATAAATTTATATTTAAGAATTTTCATAAAAGAATTTGCCGCCAAGACACCAAATTTTTCAAACGAAAAATAGTGGAAGAGCGGACCTATAAGAGAAAAGTTTGCTAATCAGCTCCAATAGTGGCACAATTAAGGTACTTCCTGCCCCCATAGCTCAGTGGTAGAGCAGCTGCCTTTTAAGCAGTTGATCTAGGTTCGATTCCTAGTGGGGGCACCACGATAAAACTCAACGGCTTTTTGAGAGCCATTTGGTGGGCGGCCGCAACGGCCGCCCACTGATTTTGCGGCGCATTCGCGCCGTCTTGCGCGCCTTCGGCGCGCGCTTCTCCCCCCGCCAAAACGAGGTTCGAGCCAAAGATTTCTTTGGCAATGACCTTTTTTGCAAAAAGGTCATTCTCTTGTGCGATTTTAGGCAAGTTTCCTGCCTCTTTTATCCATTCTCTCATCGGTTCGAGCCAGCCAGTCCGCTTTTGTTCAATCCGCGCCGATTGCTCATCCAGCGACTTCTTTTCGGAAAGTAATTTTGCTTTTTCGATACGATATATTTCGCGCTCGATGTCCTGTTCCAAATAGCCATCAAGAAGTCGCTGGAGCTTCGTTTGTATAACGCGGATTCTCTCTTGGCTCTCTTGAACAAAAGCGATTGAGGATTGGGCGGCTTCGGTTTTCTCCTTTTCAAGCATGACGTTCAGTTCCGCCGCCCAATTCGGCCTCAAAGAATATTTTTGAAGCAAAGAGGAAAGCCGTTCGTTGATTACTTCCTCGCGAATATACGATTGACCGCACTTTACCGATCGGGACTTTTTCGTACAGCGATAATAAGTGTGTCCTTTTTGGATTTCGGCGGTTATGCCCATGCCGCACTCGCCGCAACGAAAAAGTCCCGTAAACGGCTTTGGCACTTTCTCTTTAGTCTTCGGCTTTCCTCTTTGCCGTAAAACTTCTTGGACTTTATCAAAAATTTTCTTTGAGACTACTGGCTGGTGCTTGCCCTCGTGAATTTCACCGGCATAGCGGAAGTGGCCGTAATAAAATGGATTGGAGAGAATAAAAGAAATTCTGTCTCGGTGGAGTCGCTTGCCGTTTTTGGAATGAATGCCGGATTGCGCCAAAAAATTTGCAATATCTTCGAGGCGTGAGCCATTCTTTGCGTAAAGTTCATACGCCTTGCGGATAAGTGAGGCGCGCTTCTTGTCCACGATAATTGTTTTTGTGCGAACATCATTGATATAACCGATTGGAGCTAAAGCGGGATATTCACCACGCCTCACCTTTTGGCGCAATCCTCTCTTTGTATTTTCGGCAAGCGAATCCACATAGTATTTGCTTTGCCCGAAAGCGATATTGAGCATAAATTTGCCCTGCGAGGTGTTTCCGCACCAAAAGGTAGGAAACTTCAAGCCCGCAAGTCCTCCAGTGTCCAAGAGGAAGATAAGCTGCCCTCCGTCAACAGAATTGCGCGCAAGTCGGTCAGGATGCCACGCCAAAATTCCGTTAGCTTCTCCTTTCTCGATACGCGCCAACATTTTTCCGAATATCGGACGGCCCGGAATTTTGGCGGATTGTTTTTCGATAAACTCCTCAATAATGTTTAGTCCTTCGGTTTTGGCGTAGGCGCGCAATTCTGTAACTTGTGCCTCAATCGAAAGAATCTGCTTATCTTCAACATCAGTGGACTTGCGGGCATACAAAAAGAATTTTTGCGGAGATGAGATAATGTTTTGCATAGTGTTCATATTGAAAACTTAAATGACCGCCCTTGGTGCGCTCAACTCGATTGCTCAAGCTGAATCCAAAGACGGTCATTAAAATAAGCAATCGAAACAGTTGAGCGCAAAGTCATTATAGCAAAAATTCTTTTTGTATTGCAAAGCAAATACTAATCCGAGACAGAATTTCAAAATCGCACAAGAGCGAACCTCGTTTTGGCGGGGGGAGAAGCGCGCGCCGAAGGCGCGCAAGACGGCGCGAATGCGCCGCAAAATCAGTGGGCGGCCGTTGCGGCCGCCCAC
>Ga0213870_1000165_pt1 | contig 35167 bp, 55 predicted proteins | sample WICALVC2017_Meta_FD_160119 | JGI IMG/M metagenome (GOLD analysis project Ga0213870, IMG submission 160119) | Freshwater microbial communities from subterranean cave lake in Wind Cave National Park, South Dakota, United States - WICALVC2017 | ecosystem: Environmental > Aquatic > Deep subsurface >...
ACTCATACTGGGGGCACTGTCTTAGATATTATTCGTCTAAGGACATCGGGAGCCAGCCAACAGGCTACAAGTGTAGGTTCTTCTCCTTTTGATGAGCGTGGAGTTGTTGCAGGAACCTACTATTTCAGAATAACTAATTTGGGTGTAGGCACCTTGGTAGGTGTCTTCAAAGCTCGCTGGGAAGAACGTCTTCCATAAACATAGGATTTTATAAATGTCTTCTACTGCACTCTCTACGGGCTCTCTAGCCACAGCTTCCACAACCACGGTTCTCACTGGACGGGGTCTTCTCAATAGTATCCAGCTTTTTGGTAATGGCACCAATGCTCCCTCTGTTATTGTTTATGATAATACAGAGGGCTCTGGTAAAATTGTAGCACAGCTTATCGGGGCAGCCACAACTACTTACATGGACTTTGTTCCCCGCTTCGCTCTGCGAAGTGACATTGGTTTAACCATTGTTGTGGCAGGTACAGGTGCTTCTGCCATTGTAGGGTTTGGGGCTGCGTAATTAAATGAAAACCTGTTCTAGATGTAAAGAAACTAAACCTTTTAAAGGCTTCTCTAAAGACAAGTATCATTCTTCTGGTTATAAAAGTGCATGTAAAGTTTGTGCTCAAAAAGACTTCAGTGAATGGCGATCTACTAATCTTGAGTCTGCAAGGAAACAAGATAGAGTGAGTCATTACAAAAGAACTTATAACTTATCTCCTGAAGAAGCTGAAAAAAGAGCTACCAGTCGTTTAGGAAAGTGCCTAATCTGTAAAGATGAAGCTCCTCTTGTTGTGGACCATTCTCATGTAACTAATAAAGTTCGAGGATATGTTTGCAGTAGCTGTAATAGTGTCTTGGGTTATGCTAGAGATAGTCAATACATTCTAGAACAAGCTATTTTATATTTAAGGAAGTCTAATGAAGACGACTTATATCCCCGGTAGGTATTTAGCAATCTGTGACGTTTGTGGACTAAGGTTTTATAATACGGACCTACGAAAAGATTGGCGGGGCCTTATGGTGGACTCTGCTTGTTTTGAAACTCGCCACCCACAGGATTTTCTAAGAGTTCCTGTTGATAATCCGGCTGTACCATGGGTTAGGCCAGAGGGAGAGGACGATCTCATTCTTGTCTGTTATGTCTGGGAACGCACTTCCTACGCAGAAGTGGCTACAGCAGACTGTGCAAGAGCAGACAATGTGGACATATCTTATGCGCTAGCTGCTTCTTTAGCAGCAGGGAATTAAATGAGAACAAACCCAAAAGCAAATGAAGGGGAAGCAGATTTTGCTATAGTAGACGAAACTACAGAAAACTATCCCATGGCAGACTGTGCTCTCGCCGATTATACATATATTTAAGGACTTCTAATGAGTGACACGACTTTCGTAGCTGGTACAGTAATTGCCTCTACTTGGCTTAATGATGTAAATGACACTGTTTACTCAGCCCTTGGTACAGGAGGTGTGGCCCCCACAACTGCTGCTACAGTCAGAACAAATCTCGGTTATCCAGCATCCACGGGTTCATCTCTTATTGGTCATATAGGGACTGGTACTGGTGTTGTGGCTACCACTGTTCAGAATAAACTTCGTGAGCAAGTAAGTGTTAAAGATTTTGGGGCTGTGGGTGATGGTGTCACTGATGATACAGCAGCTTTACAAGCTGCCCTGACTCGGGGCGGTTCTATTTTCGTTCCTGCCGGAACATATTTATTTTCGACGTTGACATTAGATGTCAGCAAAACTACTTTATTTGGTGCTGGCCGTGACACATCTGTTTTGAAATGTACTACTACATCAGGAACTGCCATTCTAGTCGGTAGTAGTTCAACTCAAAAAGAAGATTTAATTATTCGCGACATTGGAATCGCCGCACAATCTGCTCGTACAGCCGGGTCGGCAACAATTTACTGCCCTAATTCATATAATGTTTTCTTTGAGAATTTACAATTTACTGGGACACATGGGACGGCCCTCTGGGTAGATGGAGGAGCCGGTCAATTTCTTACCCATATTAACAAAGTAGAGATTTTTACAGCCACTATTGGGATAGGTCTAGGTCTTACAACAGCATTGGGTCAAGTACAAGATATTTGGCTATCTGAAATCATAGTGTCCAGTTGCACAGATGCAGGCATTCGTATAAATCATGCTAGCGGAGTGTATATGTCAAGCATTGATGTTATAACCTGTAGTAAAGGTATTGCGATTGAACCCGTAAGTGGGGCACAGGCAAAAGCTCTCTTTATGACAGCGGTACTGGCGGATACCTGCACAAATGGCGGGTGGGTTATTTCACCTCCTGCTGGTGGGTCGGTTGTGGATGTAAATATGATGGGTTGCTGGGGAGCCACGACTACAAATGCGGTTGGGGCTGGGCTAGTTATTGATCCCACTGGCGGAAATGTGTCTAACATTGCATTGAGTGCATTTCGTGCCGTAAATAACAAGGGTGCTGGAATCAGAATCAACGGGGGGAAAAATATCACTCTGACAAATTGCCATTCGTCAGGCAACAGCCAAGCTACAGTCAATACATATGATGGTCTAAATATTGCAAACTGTTTTAACGTAAATATTCTCGGAGGGGTATTCGGTGGAGATGATGATTTACCACAACAACAGCGATATGGCATCAGTGTGGCAGCGTCAGTGAACAAGTATGCAATTATTGGAGCTGTCGTTGAAAACAACGACACGGCTGGCCTTTCTGATGCTGGGACTAATGGAAATGTGATTAGTAACGTTGGCCACAGGACTTCACAAGCTGGTCTTGTATCAGTTGGCTCCGGGCAGACTTCTTTGGTAGTCACACATGCTGTGAATTTCACTCCGACAGTACAGGAAATTCTTGTAATACCGGCGACAAATCCGACAAGCTCTGGATTGACAAGCTGGTGGGTATCAGCGACGTCATCGACCACCTTTACTATAACGTTTAATACTAGCACAACAGCCACTGTGTTCTTTTCGTTTTTGATTAAGCGTACCGAGAATTAAGAAGTGTCTACCAACATTTTCTTTTGTGTATTGCTTTTGTAATATTTTCTAGGATTTTATATGGCAGCAATGGAATCAAGCGGGGCATGGGGCCTCGCTGCAATAACAAAATTTGGGTGGATTAAGTTTGTATCTTTGGGTGCTGCTTTACTTGGTGCTGGTATTATGGCTATGTCCCGCCCCCCTAAAACCCGAAGAGAGCAGTTTTATCAAGGCTTAACAGCTTTAGGTAGTTCGTTTCTTTTTGGGGATTTTGCTGTAAGATGGGCAGCCACTTTCTTTACTTTTGTGAACCTGTCTACTGACAGCTTCTTTGATGTCCTGACTTTCTATGCAGCAGTGCATGGATTGATTGGGGCTGTTGCATGGGGAGTCTTTGGAGGTATTGGTAGCTACCGAGATAGGTTTACTCAAAATCCAACAGAGGCGGTGAAAGATGTTAAGTCTTTATAAAAACTATATCCTTGCTGGTTTGTTTATTGTCTACTCTTTAGGTGTCTGGCATGTAGCTGGAACTTACAAAGAAGCTAAATATATAAAAGAAAATCTTGCCCAAGCAAATAAGGTTATAGAACTTACCGAAAAGAACCAAGAGATCATTGCAGGGATAGACAAGAAACTACAAGAAGGTTTTGCTAAAATTAAACCACAAGTCACGACAATCAATAAGGAGATTCAACGTGAAATTATTGAAAATCGGATTTATTCTGAGTGTAAGTCTACTCCTGATCTCGTGCAGCAATTTGAGGACAAGCTCGACCTCTACTCCCAGTGAGGGTTGGTTGGTTGAGTGTGCCCCTTGGCCCAAGGATGGGAAGTACAAGGACTTCGGTGAAGTCTGGCAATATCTAAATGATAGGGCCGACCAGTATAACGACTGTGCTAAACGTCATAATGCTTGGGTAGAGTTTGAACGTAAGAAAGTAACAAAATGAGTACTATATTTCAGTTAACTAGGGATGACATCATTAATGCTGCTTTGCGTAAACTCCTTGTTGTGGGGGAGTCTACGACAGCTAACGCTGCTCAACTTACTACAGGAGCACAAGCTCTTAACGCCATTGTGGCTACGTTTCAGTCTCTGGGGATGCCTCTATGGGCTCGTAAGGAGCTGGCTATCACCATGGTAGCTTCTCAGAGGGACTACACCATTGGTGTTGGTAAAACTATTGCCCAGCCCTTTCCTCTTCACATCTACCAAGCTGTTCTTAACATTCCCAACAGCAACAGTCAGATTGATGTAACGATGATGGCTAGGAATGATTTTAATCTCTTGCCTTCTACTAAAGGGAATACGCCTGTTAATGCCACATATCAGCCGTTCATTAACTATGGTGTGCTGTCTGTGTGGCCAACACCATCAGCAACTATTCCTGCATCCACGACAATTACTCTGACCTACCAATCTCCGGCTGAATATTTTACTACTGGCACAGGTACTCCCAATTTTCCACAGGAATGGACAAATGCATTAATCTATGCTCTTGCTGAGTCTTTGGCTCCTGAGAACGGCCTGCCTCTTCCTGATAGGCAGTATATAGCTAGAGAAGCAAAAAGACATCTGGATGAGGTACTAGCTAATGGAGCAGAGGATGGTAGCGTGTTCTTTGGTAAAGACTGGGCTGGTAGCAACTTTAGGGGATAAACTTTGGCTTTCGACAAGACACCGGGTCAGTCTACCTATCAGACTAAAGATATCAAGCTTCTCCAACAATGGGAAACACGCGATAAAACCAACGCTAAAGATAACGACACAATCAATTGTTTTTATGAAGTAATTAAGAACAAAACTACAGAAGATAAAGAATATTACGTAGTTTCTAGGGACGGGAGTGTTACCTATCCTTATGTGGTTCCCTCAACCAACATCCGGGGAATCTATTACTGGGAAGATCAGAATAAACTGTTTGTAGCTTATGACACAAGTATTGCTGTTATTACCGCAAACACTGGGGTTTTGGTAACTACTATTGCTCCCGGTTTTGCTGCTGGATCAACTGAGGTGGGCTTTACAGAGTTTAACTACGATGTGGGCACCACCAAGTTAGTTGTCACTAACGGAACTGTTCTAGGTACAATTGATACTGCCAATACTTTTGTGGCCTCTACCGACCCCGATCTCCCTGTTCCTCATGTACCCACTCCTGTTTTCTTGGATGGGTATGTCTTTCTAGTTAAGTCGGGTACGGCAGACATTTACAACAGTAACCTGAACGATCCTCTTCTGTACACAGCAGGAAACTTTATCACTGCGGAAATGCTCCCGGATACTCTTGTCAGACTAGAGCGATTGAACAACTACCTAATAGCTTTTGGTTCAGCTTCTATCGAGTATTTTTGGGATGCTGGTATTGCTACTGGTAGTCCTCTACAACGAAACGACACTCCTGTCAAACTAGTTGGATATGTGGGCGGTATTGCTCATTGGGGAAATAAGATTTATTTTGTGGGGAACACCTCTACTACAGGTCCGGAACTTTATGTACTAGATGATCTTAAAATAGAAGACTTAGGGCTCCCCCCTTTACGGCGCTATTTAGAGCCCTTCTCAACGGGTCTTTATGGGAGTACATTCTCTAACGGAGGGCATGATTTTTATGCCCTGACGGTAGGTACTTTGACTTATGTTGTGGACTTGGAAACTAAGTTGTGGACTAGGTTTGCTTATAAGGCTCAGACCAACTTCCCCATTAAGTTCTCCCTAACTCTCCCTTTCACTGGGTATGGTAACACCTCTCTGTTTGTTTTAGATGGTGTGGCTACCATGAGTAGCTTCAGGGCAGGTGTGTTCTTAGATGATGGGGTTGATTTCAGTCCTACTGTAATTACTGATCCTCTGATGTTTTCTACCTATCGTAAGAAGTTTGGAGGTCGTTTGTCCATTTTAGCAGACCGTCCAACTAACACTGCTTACATCACTGTCTACTGGTCAGACGATGATTATCAGACTTGGAGTGCAGGAAGACAGGTAGCTCTTAATCAGGAGTATCCTGCTCTAAATGCTTTAGGTAGTTTCCGACGTAGGGCTCATAAGTTTATCCACACTGGTAATGCTCAGATGAGACTTCAGAAGGCGGAGATCGATGTAAACATGGGAGCTAGATAATGGCATTACTACCCCCAAGTCCAGTAGGGAGCCCTCCGGGGTCTTCTTATTGGAATGATTGGTATGAGAAAATGAGGACTATTGTTAATGGCATCACAGGTAGTTATGTGGTGTCGTTTAATAGTAGGACAGGAGCTGTAACGTTAACTTCTGGCGATGTGACGGGTGCTCTTGGGTACACTCCGGGAACGGTAACTAGTGTAGCAGCAACAGTGCCGTCTGTGTTCTCTATCTCTGGTTCCCCCATTACAACATCAGGTACGCTGGCTATTACCTATTCGGGATTGGCTCTGCCAGTGCTTAATGGAGGAACAGGAACCACTACATCAACAGGCACGGGCTCTGTTGTTTTAAACACATCCCCTACTTTAGTTACTCCAGCTTTAGGAACTCCCTCTTCTGGTGTTGCTACTAACTTGACGGGACTACCACTAACTTCAGGTGTTACTGGAACTCTTCCTATTGCTAACGGGGGTACTGGAACTACAACGGCTACGGGAACTGCTGGTAGTGTTGTTCTCTCAGTTTCTCCCACGCTAACAGGAACTCCTTTAGCTCCTACAGCGGCGGCGGGAACAAGCACCACTCAAATAGCTACAACAGAGTTTGTAAACAATACCATCACTGGCCCGGCATTCAGTGCCTACCAAAGCACCACTCAAAGTGTCCCTAATGCTACCTTAACAAAAATACAATTACAGTCAGAAGAATTTGACACGGGACTCGCTTTTGATTCAACTACAAATTATAGGTTTCAACCCACAACGGCCGGTTATTACCAAATATCCGGGTGTTTCGCATCATCTGTTGCAACATCACTAATCGTTTCTGTTTTTAAAAACGGGGCCGAGTTTAAAAGAGGCCAGCAATTGTTAGGCTCTCATAACCAAGTTGAAATGTCATGTCTAATTTTTTTGAATGGGTCTACTGATTATGTTGAGTTGTTTGGTTTTCAAGCATCTGGGGCTCCGGCCAACTCATCGACAGGGGCCCATATAACTTATTTTCAAGGCTTTTTAGCAAGAGCAGCTTAACGTCATAAAGGAATAGAAATGTCTCTAAAAAAGAAGGCTGCTCAAGTCAGGGCGGCAGGACACAAGAACTCTAGGCAAGACTCAATGCTTGCCCACATCACACCAAGAGAAGCCCGCTTCTTAAAAGCTGGCGGAGGTTCTGGTAGGAAAGACCCTAAGACAGGGCTACCTCATTATGAGGGTTTTGGTGACTCTGATACTGGAGGCTTCAGTGACTCCGGTGGTTACAGTTCTAGTGATGCTGGGGGCTATGGTGGAGGTTGGGGTAGTGAGGGACTGTCTGATTTAGCTTCTATGGATGTGGGTAGCTACGGCCCCGTTGCTGGTGTTATGGCAGGTTCCCCAGCAGACAATGAGGGTGCTTTCAGTGACCCCTTCAGCAATCCCTACAGTGAACTTAGCTGGGACTCTCCCCTTAGTGATCTGACCCCTACGGATGTAAACAGCTATGGTCCTGTGGCAAATGTACAGGCAGGCTCGCCAGCAGAGGGAGAGGCTGACACTTTCTCAGAGATGGCTGCTAAACGTGCTAGGGCAATGGCCATGGGCCAAGTAGCTAGCAAACTAGGCATCCCCGGTCCTGTTATGTCTGCTGTAAACATTGGTATGGCTAAAACCCCACAAGACCAAGCCCGTGCTTTTGGTAACACTGTCTCCTCTGGCATCTTGGGAGCTATGGGGCCTTTGGGTATGGCTTTAGGTATGACCCCTGCTGGTAAAGCTTTGGGTAACGCCTTAGCTAGTTTTGAGGGTACCCGCACTGACGCACAGCGAGCAGGGGCTAGCGCTGCTACTGGTGCTGCTGGCCGTGCTGCTGGTGGTGCAGGCGGTGATTTTGATATAGGTGGGGTTCTTACAGGACTTGCTGGTCTCTATCAAGGCAACCAAGCTGCTGGTTTGGCTAAGGGTGCTCAAGGACTGGCTCAGGGACAGGCAGATACTCTTGCCAATATGTATGGTCCTAACAGCCCCTATGCTGCTCAGCTTCGTCAGCAACTGGAGCGTAAGGATGCTGCCGGTGGGCGTCGTAGCCAATATGGCCCAAGGGAAGTAGAGCTGCAGGCACGTCTTGCTGATGTGGCTTCTAGGAATGCTCCTAACACTCTTGCTGCTCAACAAGCAGCCATGGGATATGGTCAGCAAGCTAACCGTACTAGGGCACAGCAGTTTGGTACATTGGCTGGACTAGCTAAAAGCTCAGGCCTAGCTGGAATGGCCCAACGAGGGTTGTCGGGTATGTTTGACGGAGGTGGGTACGGCTCTACGGGCACAGGTGGCTTCTCTGATGCTGGTGTGTCTTATAACAATCCTTCTGCCTACACTGCTCCTGACTTAGGTGTTCCTGATACTTATGATGCTTATGATTTTCAAGGTGGTGGCGGTAGCTACTGGGAGTAATTATGGAATTCTATAATCCACAACAACTGAGTCAGATTTACGGAGACTGGAACCCTGAGATGTACATGCAGGGCCGGTCTCAAGTGGAATCTAGCAATCAAGCTCAGGCTTCTGCTAGGACTTTGGAAGCAGAGAGGGCTAAACAGGCGGGTTTAGAAACTCTATTTAAGGAACAGTCCAATCCTATAACTATCCAGCAAAATCAAGCCAATTTACAGGGCACTCTCTATGACAACATGAGTAAAGGTGTTAAGGGGCGGCTTGATGTAGCCACTGAGCCGTTTAAACTTGATGATGCTAAACGCGCCCAAGCTCTTGCGATGCCCGAGCATGAAATTAAGATGATGCAGGCCAAGGGTGAGCAGTGGGCTATGAGTGATGATCCTGCTCTTGCTACTAAAGGTAAGAACATCTTAATGAAGTCTCGTGCTGCTATTGAAGCTAGGCAGAAACATGCAGAAGAGATGGAGAAGCAAAATCTCATCCGTTCCTCTGCTGAACGCATTGCAGCAGCTAATAGGGCAGCTCAACTAGAAGCTACTAAAGTTAGGGCTGCTCCTAAAGCAGGTGGTGGTGCTGACTTCTGGAGCAGTTTCTACAAGCAACGTAACCCTGCTGTACAACACAGTGCTCTCATTGCTGAAGCAACTAAAATTGCTCAGGACAATCCAGAAGAAGCAGCTAAGATGATGCAGATGGCTGAAGCTATTCGACCACAGGTTGAGGCAGCTCTTAATGCACCTAAACCGGGTCAGATGGCTCCTCCTCCGGGCATTGGAACCCTCCCTCCTGCGTCAATTGCTCCCCCTGCTGGAGCTAGGCCACAGGGAAGCTCAGGTGCAGGTGATCTTAAATCTCTAGTTGAACAACAAGGGGGGTCTTTTGATCCTCAACGCTTTGAGTACAGAGTTAACCCGGTTACGGGGAAAGTACAGTCTCGACCTAAAGGATAAATATGGCTGATTGGCAAGATGTAGGTGATTCTGATGGCTGGGCCGATGTAGGCTGGGAAGATGTGAAACCAAAACAAGCGTCTATGTGGGATGCAGTTAAGCAGGCTGGTGCCACTGCTGGCACAGCTATGGATTATGCTATCTCTGTTCCTGCTGGTGCCCTTGCTTCTGTTTTCAGTCAGGAAGAGGGAGATAAAATCTTCCGTCAAATGGAAGCTAACAGAGCCTACAGACAGCAGTGGGCCAATCCAGAGAATCTCCCTACTTCTATGGGACAGGACTTGGCTGGTATGGCTGCTACAGCTCCTCTCCAAGTGCTGGGTATGATGGGTGGCCCCGCTATGAAAGGCACTGATTTAGTTAGCCGGGGGGAGTCTCTTCCTAGAGCTATGACAGCTACTGGAGTAGAGGCTGGTTTGACAGCGGCTGGTGTTGGTCCTATGGCTGCTGCTCGTACCTTTGGCGGCCGTGCTGCTATCGGGGCGGGAACTAATGTGGCTCTGGGTGCAGGTGCCGACGCTGCTACCCAATTCCTTGCTGAACAGGAAGCTACCAAGAAAGCCTATGACCCTTATGATGTTCATCGTAGGGCAACTGAGGCTGTCGCTGGTGGTGTTCTTCAAGGTGCTTTTGGTGAGCGTCCTATCTCTAAACCAGCTACCAAGCTGGACATTATCCGTGCTCAAACAGAAGCAGCTCGTCCTGTAGACCAGCCTAAGACTGGTCAGATGAATCTGTTCGATCAGTTTGATGAGGGGATGGCTACTCCTTACGATGCGGGTATGATGGGTGTCAGTGAGCCTATTTCTCCCAAGCTTCAGCGCCGTCAGATGGAACTACCGTTTGGTGAGGAGCGCGGCCCCCTGAATGTTGACCCACAAGGTCAGGTGTTCCGGGGGGATGTTCGTGATCCTATGGCTCAAATTGCTCTAGAACAACAGGGTAGGGCCTTTGAATGGGAACTGGGTCAGGGAACTATTCCTGAAGGGCTTCCTAAAGGAGAGCCTCTCCCATTCTTGCAAGAAGGGAAAATGGCCCCCTTGCCTGAAGTTTCCCGCATCGGTGAGCCTTTTAAAATTCCCATTAAACAGCGTGGAGGTGTTAACCCTGAAGTGTTCCGGGAAGGGTTTGAGAAGGTTAAGGAGTTTGGTGAATACACCTTGCAACTCCTTGGTCGTCAGAATGGACCAGAGGTTAGAATCTTTGATAAGCAGGGAAATGACATTGGGGGTGTTTCTACTAGTGCTAAGTACACTGGTAGGGAGCAGAACCTAGAAGCTGATTTCACCAAGGTTATTCCCCAGCATCAAGGCAAGGGATTGGCAGAAGCAGCTTATAAGTTTCTTGCTGACACTGGTTCTGACATCAAGCAGTCTGCTACGCAGTTGCCCGAGGGGCGGAAGATGTGGGAGGGGTTTGAGAAGAGGGGTGTATCCAAAGGGGGGTATATCCCTAAAGGACAGAGGGGTGCTTTGCTTATCGGTGAGAAAACTGGCATTGAGAATGCCCTCACCAAAACAGAGGATGATACATTCATTCCTAAGAACCCAAATGTAACTCAAGCTCTAGAACAAGCTCTTGCTGAAGGCAAGGATGGGAAGCAATGGAACTATCTCCAGAGTGGGTCTACTTCTACAGCAATGAAGAGTGGGTCTGCTGCCATTAAGGCTGCTTCTGAGATTGTGCAGAACGCTGTTAAGCGAGCTGACCTGGCTATCCGAAACTGGGTGTTCCCTGCTGAGCGTGCTTTAAAGGGTTTGCCTAGAGAATCTATTATAGAACTTGCTGCTTTGTTTAAAGAGGAGATGTTTAAGGGTGAACGTTTCCCTGCTGACATTCTTGCTAACAATCTTAGTGTTAAGGAGCTTAAAGCTTATACAGCTATGCGGGATTTGTTCGATGACACCTTGGCAGCACAAAATGCTGCTCGGGTAGCCAAAGGACAGGAACCCATCACTGCTTCTGAAGCCTATATGTCTAGCCGTTGGAAGGGTGACTTCCGTAGGCCAGTTAAGGATGCTAAAGGTAAGCTTGTCTGGTATCTTGCTGACAGCACTAAGCTGGGCCTAGAAGCCCAGTCTAAAGCACTTAAGAAGCAGTTCCCTGACTTGGTTGTTGATAAGTCTCTCGATCACACTGTTAGGTCTTCGACCAGCAAGACTGACTTGCAGAGCATGTACTCCACTATGCTAGACATCCTTGGTAGGGATGATCCTGCTATTCAGAAGATTGCCCAAGCGATTGAAGAACAGACAGTGGCTGAAGGGAGCCTAACCCTTGCTCAAGAGAAACACCTTAAGGGTAAAGGGAACATCCGTGGCTTTATGGGTGATAGACCCGGCGTAGGGGTTGAGATAAAAGGGAAAACCTTCTACAAAAAAGCTGATCCCCTTAAACAGTCTTTGGCTATGTTTCAGCAGCAAATCCAATATGCAAAGAATGCCTATAAATGGTCTGAAATGCAGAAAGCTGCTGATGACATTAAAGGGCTTGTAAGCAATCCCGAGTTGCAGGCACAACAGCCTAACAATGTCAAATACATTCGTGAGTATTTCAAGAACGCTATAGGGCATGGTGAGTCTGCCGCTATGCGGGCTATAGATGATTCCCTACGTAAAGGGCTCGGTTTTAGTCCTGAAATCATCAATAAGGGAGTGGGAGGGTTGAAGAGTTTTTTCATTCTCCAGAAGCTTGCTGCCTCTGCTGGCTACACTATTGCCAACTTAATCCAAACGAGTAATGTCTTGCCTTCATTGGCTTTGCTATATTCTAAGGGATATAAGGGCAACCCTATTACAGCAATGGCTGTGGGACTCCCTGCTGGTATGATGATGGCTACTGCTCACTACCTCAAGTCTGTTGGGGGTGAGTATCTGAGTAAGCTTCCTAATCAGTTTATGAAGGATGCTATTCAATACGCAGAGGACAATGGCGTTACTGCTCGTTCTGTGTATGACGAGAGCCCTCTGTCTTCCAGCTTTAGCCGTATAGGTCAGGTAGCTAACATTGCTGCTAAGACAATGACCATTCCTGAAACCTTTGTGCGTAGTGTTGCTTTCATGACTTACGCACAGATGTTAAAGGACAGTGGTAAGTTTAAGGATATGTCCAAGCTGTTCCAAATGGCAGAGGAGTATGTCAATCAGAGTATGGTGGATTATCGGGAAACCGAGCGGCCCATGGTGTTCGCTAAGCTAGGAGCCACAGGCAACTTTCTGAACACCCTGCAAACCTACCCCATGAGTTTCTATAATCAATGGGCTCTGATGACTAAGGAAGCTTCTAAAGGGAATGTAGTTCCTTTTGCTACAGCTCTTGCTCTGCAATACGGCATTGCTGGTGCTATGGGCCTGCCATATTTCGACGACACAGTAAAACTCTTTAGCTATATCCGGGACAACTTTGTTCCTACTGGGGTATGGGCTAGGATGCAGAAGAGTCCTTTCCTGTCCAACCCTAAGCTGTGGTTGGTAGAGAATGTTGGTAATGCTGCTTTGTGGGGCGCTCTGTCTGACTGGTCGGGTATTGGCATGACTAGTCGTGTTGCTGCTCCGGGTGTTGGGGCTATGCTCCAGTCTCCTGCTGGTCCAGTAATGGACATTGCTAAGCAGGTGGGACATGTGGGCTCAGCTATTATGGACCCCTCTAAGGGTAAGCTGGCTCAGGCAGCAATGTCTGTAGCTCCTGTAGGTTTACAGGGAGCCTTGGAAACGAGTCCTATGATGGAAGGGCTCACCTATAACAAACGTCCTAATGGAACTGAAGTTAGTATTAAGTCGAAAGACTTGGCTGCCCGTAAGGGGGGCTATGAGCGTACTCCAGAGGAAGTAGCAATGCGTAGATTTGGCCTACGTAGCCAGAAGGAAGTTGTAGCTAGGGAACTGGCCTATGAAACTTCTGAGGCTAACAGAATGCTAGATGTTAAATCCAGTGAGCTTGTGGGTAAATACTATGATGCTATTCGGCAAGGCAATGCAGAGAAAGCCAATCAACTGAACACTCTCTATTACAATCTGACAGGCAAGGGGCTTGTAACCTCTCAAATGGAAGAACAAATTAAAGAGGAAATGTACACAGACGTTGAGAAGCTGTCCCGTAAGGGCTCTACTCCACAAAAGATGCTTAACATTGTCAGGATGGATAAACTCATGGAGCAACATAAACAATGAAGCTATCTAAAGAAGGGGCTACAAAGCTTGTTGTCCGTGAGGGCAAGAGGAACAAGGCATACAAAGACACTAAGGGCATTTGGACAATTGGCGTTGGGCATACGGGTCCCGAGGTTGTTGCCGGTCTTGTCTGGTCCGAAGATCAGATCATAGACGCCTTCTTGAAGGATGTGGCTTGGGCTGAGAAAGCTGTGTCAGGAGTTAAAGCCCCTTTAACGACCAATCAGTTTGATGCTTTAGTTTCTTTTGTCTTTAATGTGGGGGCAAGCCAGTTTGCTAGAAGCACAATGAAGAAGATGCTTGATGTTGGCAACTACGAAGGTGCTGCAAGGCAATTTGACAGGTGGAACATCCCTCCTGAAATTATAGGTCGGCGTATGTCTGAGAAACAACAGTTTCTTTCGTAAACTCAAGCCCTCTCTTCTAAAACCTACAGACGTGAAAAAGCTCCCTATCCTTTACAGGACGGGAGCTTTCTTTTTGTCTATTGAATAACGTTTACTCTATAACCCATGTATTTTGGATCAAGGGGAAGGTAGGCACCTTCAAATACTTCTTTGGGGCTCCAACTTACATACCCATCTTCATAGATAACTCCATACCCCGCCTTACCCTCTTTTTCTTGTGTATAAGCGGTTACGATTTTAATACCGATATATTGTTGTGTCATTACTCTTCTTTAAATTTAATTAAAATAATTCTAACCAGCAATAGGTGGAACACCACCATCCAACTCAAATCTTCTGTCTCTTCTTGTGCATTAATGTGCTCAATGCCAAGAGACAGGCCATTGATTAATTCAAACTGAATTCCCATTTATACTTCACAGGAGCCGCCGCACTGCTCAGCCACTTTAACACACCAATTAATAAACTCATCTTCTGTCATATCATTTTTCATAGTATTTATCCTTTTATGTACCCATTGAATGTTTCCTTTAACATATCCAATGGACGAGTCGGTACGATCAAGAGAGGCTGTGCTTTTACTCCAACCCGTGTCCTTTTCTACAAGAGTAAGAACTTGACCGGAATAGGGACACAATCCTCGCTGCGCCTTCCAAACATCTACTAAATCCTGTAATGAGACTCCAACCTCTTTTTTTCTAAATTTAAGTTTGGTAAGATACTGAACAGAGACACCATCAATACCCTCCCAGAACGAATACTTCTCCCTTTCAATCGCATTACAACTTTGACAGCCTTTTGATCTACCATTCACTAGTTGACCCGCACGTCTGATATAGTCACGATTACAGCCTATACAAGTGACATCCCAGTAATGTTCGTTGTTATAGTGGGAGTACCCTATAACTTTCCATTTACCAAAGAGAGTACCTGTTGGTGCAGGAATGTACTTTGATTTCATATGCCACAGGTTCCTGTACCATAGAGGTCACAAATATCAATTTCATCATATATAACATCCTTATGTTTTAAAGCTTCGTCGTAGGGAACTGAGGTGAGGGGTTGACCTCCTCTACTGCCATCAGGGTAGCACGTAAATCCTCGTAAGCGTGGTGCATAAGATGCAAGAACTCTTGTGAATTCCTGCACTCGATCTCCATTGTTTTCTTTAGTTCCCCATGCTGGAAGATTGATTGTTGAGGAAATGGACATGTCAACGTAATCTTGAATGTCTGCTTGGAATTTAATTCGTTGTTCATAATTGCTACTTAAATCTAGCGCTGATTCAATTTTACTGGGATCAACTCCGTACTCGTTGATGAGTGTGTTTGCTGTTCCATCAACCACATACTGATATTTCCATTTAGTGCCTTCAGTAAGGAAACGACGTTTATAAGCGACGGCGAATAGAGGTTCAATTCCAGTGGTAGTTCCAGCAAGGATGCCAATGCTTCCAGTAGGTGCAATAGCTCGGTACGCAACTGGGTGTGAGATATAGAATCGGTCGCAGTGTTCGTTTGCTGCTCGTTCACTCTCATGCTGATAGACCTTCAACCATTCGTGGAGTTCGGGGGTGACTTCGTAGCCACTTCCTCGTTTAAGCAGCCATTCGTGTATGCCCATGAGCCCAAGTCCAAGACGACGGTTCTTTTCCCGTACTTTGTAGACTTTATCATAGGGTAGGTCTGCTCGTAGGGTTCCACACACAAGGAATTTGGAGGCAAGCGCAACCACTGATTTGAATTCTTCCAAACTCGAAATATTGCCAAGATTGATTGAACCAAGATTGCATACGTCACTGTCATCTTCAGACGTAACTTCAGTACAAGCGTTGCGTAACGTTTCATTTTGTTTCTTTCCAAAGTTAAAGGAGAAACCGGGCTCCCCTGTTTCTAAAGCTTGATAGCAATTGGCCATGAACACAGCATTGTTTTCCAGCCCCCCTACCAAACTAGCGTCATCATAATTAACACTAATGTTAGTCATGTCCAACGGGGCAGGGTAATTGAAGTCCAGCAGCTTCTGTTCTTTAGTTAAGTTGTTCCAGTTTTTGGCGTTAAGGAACGCGCCAATGTCCTCATGTTTCCAATTGAGTGAAGCGTAGATAGCACTTCGTCTTGAACCACCCTGCATAACATTTCGTCCGATCTCGTTGATGGCAAACATGAGAGGTAGAGGTCCACTAGCAGTTCCTCCAGTTCGTGAGAGCGCTTTTCCAGCAGCTCTAAGTCGGCTGTAGTCAATTCCAATTCCGCCTCCAGTCATTAAACAACTCATTGCTCGCCATGTCACTGCACTCCATTCTTCTCGGGTGTCTTCTTCAGCTCGGAGGAGGTAGCAATTATTATAAGCCTTGTAAGGTCGTCCTGCGTAATATAAATATCGGCCTCCGGCCAATATCTTGAACTCTTTCATATACTGTGTCAGTTGTCGCCGTTCGTCGTCAGACATAAGTTTTGGTTGTGTGCCCCAACGAGTACCACACACATCCTCTACTAAGCGATCTACTAGTTTAGACCAGCTGTCATCTGGACCCTGACTGTATTTCTGTTTAAAGATTGTCTGCCCGAAGGCCGTCCTAAATTCTGATTTCAAATCTTACCGATCCTCACATTAGGTTTAATTGGCTGTTCCGGGTTTGCCTCACGACGTTCGGCGTCCTCTTTTGCTTTGTTCCTGAAATGACAAGTGAGGCACATAGGAGGACCATCTGTTTGGTTCTTCAGCCATGAGTTGCACACTTTACATTTCCTTGGGTGGCCTTTAGGAACATAAGAAGACTTGTGTATCTTCTTAATTATCATACCTGATCAATTTCCATCACTCACCATCCATCGGCCAAGTAACTAAAATACCAAACACAGCTACTAGGAATATAATAGCTAAGATGTATAGAATCATTCTTTATCCTCGTCATAAGGGAAGTCCAAAGGCTCATAGAAAAACTCCCTAATCTCCTTGTTAGTTTCCCATTCCTGTCGTTTACGCAAGACATACTTCTTGCTGTCTTCAGTGGGGTCCACATGCCGGTACACCTGCTCTTTTTCAGTTTTCTTTTCGTTCAAGCTCATCGAAAAGTCTCCTCAAATTCAGGGATTTTCTCGATAATTTGATCCTCTAAAATTTCTACGAGTTCTTCAATGGAAATGTCAAGGAAGTCCAAGAGTTCAACTTCCCCCATCTGTGCTTTAATTTGTTCTTTTATGTCGTCGAGAGTCATACAAGAATAAGCTTTCGTTCCCCATCCGACGAGCTTACTTTAGTAAGGTCCGAGAACCAAGTCATAAACAGTTTATAGCTGTCCAGAGGATTGAGACAGCGGGGTTCCCATTTAGGGTTGGGCTGAAAGAACACTGAGTTCCAGTCCTTGCCTCTACTCTTCAAGAGGTAATAAGCTTCTGTTGCCGTAGCATCCACATCTGCTGTCTTCACATCTGGATGAAACTCAACACCAAACTTCTTGTTTATAGCGTTTTGAACTTTCGTTTCCATCGCTTGATAATCCGGCAAATATTGTTTGATAGGCGACGGAATGTCCGAGAGATAAGCCTCGGCAGCGTCGTGAAGAAGTCCCGCAAGCTGTAGATTAGGAGACAGCCGTGCAGCAACAGCCACTGAATGCTCTGCCACGCTAAAGAAAGGTATGTGGCCATTAAATCGACACTGGTTAGCCAGCGCGAAAGCAATGTCTTTGATGTTGATTTCATCTTCTTTTGGCTCCAAGAAATGGAATTTAATTCCGGATACTGTCTCTATGTAGGGGGAGTTATTTTGTTCGATTTTCAATCTCCCGATTAAGGTAGAAGATGGCCTTTTGCAAATCCTCCACGCCATTCTTCAAATCAGCTCGCCAGAGATATTTCATTGCATTGCCCATTAAGAAACTCATGTGTTCTGTAATTTGGATGCATTCAATTCCCGAGGGATGCGAGCAGTAGTGGTTTGGATGGTTTACAGGGTCCGGCTGTGGGTGGTTGTTATCTTTGTAGTCTTTAATGTCTTTTTCGTTAAGCATATTTTTTATTAATATAGTCAAGGGATACAGTCATCAAATCGAAGTCACCATCTTTAACGTCATGGCAAACAAGGAAACCTCGCCAGTGTTTGTTGCCCTGTGCTGACATATAATCTTCGTTGTGCTCGTAACAGGAGCCCGCAATAACGGAGGTTAGTTTACCCCCGTCGGCGCGATAGCCAGTTGCAATTTGCAGTCCTTGCTGATGGCCTTGAATCGTGCTTTGGTGCTTCTTGGTTAAACACGCCTGAGCTGTAGTCACAGGACGTCCCATAAGGCCAGTTGTAAAGTAGTGGCTGTAAGCAATGCCATCAATAACCACCACATCAAGAAAAGGAACAACCTCCCACCCGTATGATACATAGTGTAAATCGTCAATAGATAAGACCCCATCCAACTTAGGGTCATCATTAACAGCCCGATTAATACGATTTTCATGGTTTCCTAAAGTTAACACCATCTTAGGTGCATATTGTTTCTCTTTGTTCTTCTTTGCCTTAGCATTGAACGTCCAAAGAGGCTCAAGGAGGCTCTCCATAGCCTCGTGGCTGGCTTTAATGTCGGCTGTGTACCTTCTTCCTTCGAAGCTTTTCTTGCCCACGTCGTAAGAACTAAGAGAGGGCATGTCCGCAAAATCCCCGATACACACCAAAACATCTGGCTTCTTCTCTACAATGTAGTGACCTATTTTGTTTAGATATGTAAAGTCAACACCCGGCTTAGCTTGCACATCGGGTAGGATTAGGTGTTTCATTGGTCTGCCTCCACAGTATCCTCAAACTCCCACTCTTCAAAATCCATATTATCTAGTAAATAAGAATCTACTTTATCTTGAGCCTTTTGCCTAGAATCGCCTTCTAGTAAGATAACCACAGTTACGTAATATTTCAATGCATTTCCTTATTAGATGCAGAGGAGCCAATTACATTAAAAGCTCCCGAACGAACTAGGAAGTTTAAACCTAGTATTACAACCAACTTTGTTTCTTCAGGGGAAAGCTCACCAGAGAACTTTACACCCCCTTCTGGGGTTTCAATTACTGTGTCTATGAGCATTTTTTCCTTTCTTCTTTTGTTTTGATGGCATGGCATCCCTTACATAAGACTTGCAAATTGTCCTTCTCACAAAAGAGTAGGTTAACAAATTCATCCCAAGAACGGTTTTTCCCAATAGGGACAAGATGGTCAACTTGGACATCTTTGGCGGTGAATTCATCACCACAAGAAGTGCATTGATAATGCTGTGCAATCCTACCAGTCTTTGGGTTAACTTTTTTCTCTGTCTTTGCTTCATTTAAACATTCCCATTTGGGCTGCCATCGGCGGCTTCCACTTCTAAGTACAGAGGTTACAAAGGAATTGAACCTTCCTTCAGTCCAGTTTCCGCTGTTATATTGTCGTTGTTTCTTTTTAGGCAGGAGGCCTCCATATATCATCTTCTTTTTGGTGAATCCACAAACAAGCAGCATTCATATGCATTGTCTCTGTGCTTGACCCAGCTTCTTTATACATTAAGAGGACGTGTTCATACATCTCCCCTTCGGAATGACAGGTGTAAAGAACATCAACCTTTGGCTGTAAGAACTTAGGAATTTCTGTCCTAGCTTTTCCATCATAACCAAATATATTGTCAGCCCTATCACCAAGAATAAGTTGAACATAAAACCAACGTAGCCCGTCAATGGCTGGGACAGTTGAGTGTTCGTCCTTAACAAAGTTGTAATGGTTGCCCGGAATCATGAGGAGGTCTTTGTCCACACTCACAATAACCGTGCTTCCCTGCTCCTTATCTTGATGGATACCTAATGCATCATCAGCTTCAATGTTGTCACATATCTGTGCTCCATGGACAGTAACTAAATATTCACGAACTTGTTGTAGCCACTCAGGGCGGGGAACATCTTTACGGTTGGCCTTGTACTCAGGGTTAATTTTCAACCTGAAGTTGTCAGAGCCTCCTATAAAGACTTTGTAGCCCTCACACTGAGTTGCGTACTTGATGCGCTGCATTGTATCCTCACACCTCCCTAAAGCCGCCTCAAGGGGCTCTAGGAAGGGCTTGGCTTTGGTTGGTTGACAGGACGCTGCGGCGCGGTATCCTACCACGTCACCGTCTACTAAAGCTATCAAAGGATTCCTTTATTTAGTTGCAAACCACAACCCCACATTAGCAAGGGCATACCCAAAATACATAATGGCAATGGGAATGTTGTCTTTAACAACCTGCTCACCTGCTATGTATAAATAGATGAAGCCTACAAAGGCCACAAGCCATGCAGACATTACTCAGGAAGGTCAGAGTCCATGGTGTCAAACCCACTTGCGTCAGGCTCCGCCGACGCCGTCCCAAAGACATACTGTTCAAACTCTTTTGCAAGAGCAACAACCTCAGAGGCTTTAGGAGGAGTTTTAGCACCCGTGGTGAGTACTTCTGCCGCAGTGGACAGGCTACTTTGACGGACAATTAGCACTTGGCGTGCTGCCCTCTCATCAGGAGTCTCGTAGGAGCTGCGTACAGGGGCAGTAGCACTTGCTGCTGCCGTCTTAGGGGCATAGGCAGTCTTTGGTGCGCTGGTGTCTGGAGCGCCCGCCTCGGAGGGCACAGCAGAAGTCCAGTCATTATTAACACCATTAGCACTTTTCTTTACTTCAATGTCAAAAATATCACCGGGTTGCGCCGTTTTTAGAGTATTAAACGCTGGTGCATTATCATAAAAAGGCATCTGCTTCCTTCCCTCTACTTTACCCTGAAAGGTTAGATTTTTATAAGCCACATCGAGATACTCATAGGGCTTGTTGGCTTTAGACATAGCAGTTGTGGGGGCTACATTTAGAATTTGGATTTTAATAGATGGCATTTATTTCCTTAAATATGTGTCCAATTGACACGTCTGATAATACGTCCTATATGTGCCTGTTCAACACCATATAGTTTTCCTAATTTTTCTTGAGACAGTGAACTTGCTCTAATACTAATAACATCTTCTTCTGTTAACTTCGAATAGGGATGTTTACTACCGACAATACGTTGTCTATCTTTTTTGTCTTTTTGATTATCTTGGTTTGTTCCCAATCTTAAATGAGCAGGATTAACACAAGATGGGTTATCACAGGAATGAAGAACTAATAGACCTTCAGGAATAGGTTCCTTATAAAAGGAATACGAAAGTCTGTGAACAAGTTGGCCTTGTTTTCCTTTATAACACATTCTTCCATAACCATCCCGGTCTTTCATGCCCAACCAGTTCCAACAGTCTTTGGAGTCTTTTACTATTCTATTCTCAATTCTTTCACTTAATATTTTCTTCATACACTAATTGTAACAGACTTCTTGCCACTTGTCAAGAACTTCTTGCTAATTTTTCCATGTTTTTCATGTTTGGGCCAAACTTGGCTTCACATGTCATGGGAACAACCCACTCATAACGATAAATCTTCTTAATATTTAGTTGTAAGTCGTCAAACACTTGGTAGGCCAAGTCAGTGAGCTGTTGTAAATATTCAGAAGGGGTGTCGATCAGTATGCTGTCATGAACTGTCGAAATGAATTTACAGGGAATTCCTAGAGCTTTCACTCGTCGGAAGAGGGAGATGCGTACAATGGTCATAATGTCAGCCCCCGTGCCCTGAACTGGATAATTGCTGAGAATAGTCCATGGAATCTTTAGTTCCCCATGGTTGCCATTACCATGGTTATTGCGACGCATAGGAATGCTCCAAGAGCGTCCTAGGGGGCCTACAATTGGTTTTCCACTAACTACAAGGTCTGCCCATTCTTTATGTTTCTTATCTAATCCATGATATTTCTTGTAAAACTTCTCATTAACATTGTCCCAGTATTTAGGGTTGTCAGACACATGCATGAAGTCGTTGTCATTTGCAAATGCCCAACCTGAGCCCCTGAACAAAGTCCTGAAAAGATATACTTTCGCTATAAGGCGGCTAGGTAGTTCAAAAGCAACTTGATTCAAACTATGTGTATCTAAGCCTTCTATGATCTCCTTTATAGCCTGAGAGTCTTTACTAAGTTCGGCTGCTACCCTCCACTCGGGCTAAAGCTGTGCCGCATCAATAGATAAGAGGGGCACAGCCGACCTCCTTGGAATGCACAGCAAGCACTCCTTTGGCAAAAGCAATTAATTGCTCTTTAGTAGCTCTATTTTTCATTTGGTTGGCTAATATGGATATTACTTGAATGTTTTCTGAAATATACCCTTTACTAGAATCAATTCGATCTATGGATGCCCATGCAGCGGGGTCACCGGTATTAAGTGGAATACCTAAATAGGGACATAGTTCTGGAATAATAATATCTTCAGGCGTAATTGTGAATTCTCTAGAACCATATTCATATTTTACTCGATCTCTTGCCTTTTTCCATAAGTATTTTGCAGGGTCAGTGCTCCGCCTCTTTTCCATATGCCTACGTAGAATTTGCTTAGCCTTCTCCGGGTCTGCTGCTGTTGTAGCACGAGATTTGGCATTAACACATTCCTTACAGGCATTATGTCGGCCATCTGGTCGGGCCGTGAACTTACCAAATAGATCATCTGCTTTCTCTATATTACACCATGCACACACCCTCATGGTTTAAATAGCGCCGCTGTCTGAGCAGCGCCTGCTCCAAAGTTCATGTGCTGATAGACCTGACGTGCCTGCGTAGGAAAAGAATCAATGAAGCGAGTAGCTACATCCTTAGCTCCCTGTTCCTGAATCAAACTGGCGAAGTCAGACAAGATTTCATTAAATACAACTTCATCAAGCTCTTTGTTTGTCATCGAGTTCCTTTAACAATATTTTAGAATCTGCATCACTCCACCCATGGAGCCATGAATGGAAGGCCCATTCCAATCCATTCTCATAATTTTCCCAATAGGGGTTGGCTTTGGTTCTCTGTCCTGCTTCCCTAGCTTCATATCCCTGTTTATAAGGAAGTTCTTTTATTTTGCTCACTCGTATTCCGATACAAATACGTCTTGGATTTCTGACGCGAAGTTCTGTTGGTTTGGACGAGAACTAGACAGTCGACCGGTTTGGGCAAGTGTTTGATTGAGCTGACCATGGAGTTTGCCTTTTGGCCAATGCATTTCTTCATTTAATTTCGGGAGTCCTCTGTAATAAGTACCATTGAGTTTCTCAGCCTTAGCAAGTGTAAGAAGAGTTTCGACAACTTTCTTGTGCTTACCCTTAAGTTTCCTTAAACAACCTTCGTTTGTCTCATAGAAGCCTTCCTTTTGTAGTTCACTACCCTTGACAGGCTCAAACAAACGAGGGAGCGTGTGCTCAATTTCCTGATTCTTTAGTTTTGGTTGTCCCTTTTTAATGCCCGATTTATAGAACCCATCGTGAACTTTAATAGTTTCCACAATTTTCCCGCCATAGAGAAAGGCAGAGAGATGATCGCCAGAATTGAAGTTAATGGGTATATTAGGGTAGAAGTTTGAGAGTGTCTGCTTGAGCTTTTCTGTTTCTGCATCTAACTCCTTCGATCTTTTGTCACAAAGCTCTGTGTCGTAGGTAATTCCGTTTTGTTCCATCTCCTGTAAAACCAGCATGTCCTGACTCATAAGCTTACACAGCTTAATCTGAGCAGGGCCCATTAGTTTAAGTTGTGCATAATAACATTGTAGGGTAGCACTAGCATCATAAGCAGCATACTCACGTAGGATAGGCCAAGGAACATCTTTGGTATCAATACCTTTATCCCAGTATTCTGTTTTAACAACATCGAGCTTAACAGGAATGCCGTACTTGATACAAGTGTCGTTGAGGCTAGGAAACTTATGTTGCTGATGGCTAATAATGAACTCAGCAATTTGAACATCCCAAACTTTTACATTGGAAAAATCTACCCCATATTTACGGAGCCACGCAACATCAAATTTAAAGTTGAACCCTATGAGCGGCTCGGCCCTGTTAACCATGCTTTGTACAGGTTCAGGTTTGGTCCATAGATAGGCTTCACTCCAATGCTCCTCTGCTGCGCTCCAACACACTAACTCATTACGACGGTCATACGCATTCCCTTTCGAGAATATAGTTGTCTCAGTGTCTATGGCTATAGGACTAGGGTAGGTCATTAATAAACTTCTTTATGGATGCTTCCAAGAGTTCTTGATTAACTTCTGTATCATGCCATTTATTAGTGACAAGGAAATAGTCCTCCCTATCTTTCAACCAACTTGCTAAATACCTAGCAAACTCGTCGTCATCTTCAGGGGTTAGTTCAGGTGTCTTTGTCATTTAAATAATCTTCTTGGGCTACAAGGAGTAAACCCTCTATCTCATCTGCTGCCTCATCTAACAAATCAGCTAGCCGGTCTTCCTTGCCTTCTTGGACAGAGCGTCTGCTTGAAATTGTTCTACGAATTGCTGCGCGTTTACGTAGACGTTCTACTAGTGTTTCATTAGTCATGTTTATCTACAATTGTGAGTGCTGCCGGACTTAGTGGCACTTTTTTCTAATGAGTGGAAAATAGAGGCCAAATAACCTGACATACGCTCGGATGATTTACGGCAAATATAAACACTACCGCTGTGGTTGTGTATTTCGTAAGCCTCACCCACATCCACAATCTTAGTCACACCACTGCTCAACTTCCAAGAATCCCCTGTAAGGTAACCGCCACCCCACCCGGCCAACACTTTCTTGTTGATCCCCTCTGGAGAAGTAATTTCAACAAGTACCCAATTATCTGGGGTGTATGTTCTACTCATAATTAACAATCATAAAACACGGTGCCAGTGGCATAAAAATATACTTCCTCTGGGGTAAACCCCTTGTCAGTGTAGAGTTGGGAATATTCCCCCACAAGTTCCTCTGCTCTCTCCGCTGTTCGGCAACAAGAGCAGAGAACATCCTTACCTGAGAAATCATGCCTCATTACAGCATGGACAATTGCTTTATTCTTTATCTGGGACAATTTCAACCTCAGTTCCTGCAAATAGATGCACTACTTCTCCTTTGTCAGTTGTACAATAGGAATACATTCCGTCTATGTGATGGAAAGCATATGTTTCCTCATACCCAATATCACCATCATCTAAGACTTTAATTCTAGTATTCCGGGGAACGTCATATAATTTCACATCAAATCCTTATAGCGGGCTGTCTGGGCATCTATGAGCACTTCACACTTTCCGTGGCGGAGGTTGGGATCGGTATCCTCATCTCCAAGAAGCTTATTCTTGCTAAGATGTAGATAACGGACCTTCTCATATCCATCGGCATTTTGTTTTCCAATTCCCAATATAAAATCCGCTTCAGCTTGTTTAGCTGTTTTTGCGTTAGCGACATGTCCCATCGTAAGCCATTTAACCCCTTCTCCAGTTCCGTCAGCTTGGCATATCCCAATGGTTGGGCAATATTGTTTTGCAAGTTCTCTAAACCATTGATAAATACTTCCCAATCTAAGGTCTTCTCTATCATTATCAAATCCTGTTATCTTGTCGGCCTGATCCGCAATTAGCAAAGAGGGTTTGTATTTCTTACAAAGCTTCTCCACTGTACTTTTATGGATAATAGCCTTATCCAAGATTTTAATTTTGCCATTTGTCTGTCTATTAAACTCCTTGCTCCATCGAGGAACGTCCGACATAAGAGCCGTGAGGCTAATCCCAAAGAATGCTTGATAGACCCTCAACTTAACATTAACCCCCGGCTCCTCGTTAGCCAACCAGATGATTGGCCCATCCTCATCAGTGAGCTGTTCAGCCATAAAGGTAACCTCACTTGCAAGAAACGTTGTCTTACCCGTTTCCGGCCGTGCAAACACAAATCCAAAGTTGCCCTTACGCAAACTACCCATCATCCTATTGAGGGTGTTTAAGCGCCAGCGCAAGCCCGGAGTGGACACGGCAGCATGTACAAGTTGTTCGAGGTCATCTGTCACAAAGCTGTCTTCGTCAGCATCTAGCTGAATAGCCTCCTCACCAAGGGCATTAAAACCCTCTATAAGCTCTTGAAACTTAGAGAGGCTACTCCTCCCCTCAGTTACCTCATAAGCAGCAAGGGAGATGTCTTTTAAGACTCTGTTGCGTACAAGAGTTTGGAGGAGAGTTTTGGTGGTGGCTTCGGATACATCGAGCTGATCAATTGTATCCAACAGAGGTTGATAATAGTCAGGGGTTACAGCCTTACCTGAGAATAGTAGGTTGGCTAGGTCAGCCGTGGATAAGTTAACTTTCTCTTCGTTGTGCCTATGAAATGAATCAATGGCAGAGAAGAGGGGCTGGAGTTCTTTTGGAAAATCTTGAATGAGGAGCCCTTGCGCGGCCTCCCATTCAGCATTCTTCAACAAGAGTTTAAGTAAGCTTGTTTCAACAGGAATCAATCAACCTCCTTTACGGGAACAAAGATGTCAAAGCCTTGGTCATCCTCTGGATGTGGCTGCTCCTCTGGGAAAAGGCCACCAAACTTGTAACGCATGTATGAGAACCCTGTCCCTGTCCAACGAGCAACCTCGGAGTTCCGACAGTAGCCTTCATACTCCTTTCCAACGACAAGGTTGTTCTTAGCAATCATCCCATCTCTAACAGCCTGTTCTATGTCCTCTGGTAAAGTCCATTTATGTAATTTATGATAAATCTTTCTTGCTACTTCATTCATATGTTGTTTATTTACTACATTATTTAATTAAATACTTACTTTTCTTTTTCTTATATCTATTGTACACTAAGTACCCTGTCCTTGTCAAGAACTATTTTTACTTGTTGCGAACAAATCATCGATGAAAGCATCGCTGGTCGAGGTAGTTCCGGATGAGTGTATCCAGTTAGTAGCCAGTGTGCTCCAGTGTATAGATGTTCCACCATAAATTGTTGGTTTTACTACTTTTTTCTTCTCTTCCTTACCCAACACCGTGTTAAACAAAGCAATTCTGTCGCTTTTTAACAACAAGTTCTGTTCTTTAGCTTGTCGGGTAGCTTCCATAAAGAGATTAAAAAATGTTACATCTTGTGTAACAATGACATTGTCAACTCCTTTTCGATAGGAACACCACAACTCATCTTCTGGGTAAGGCTGGCTTCCTTCTTTGCAATCGTCCCACTTGTCAGTCTCCAGAGCATACTGGAAATCTTCCATATCCATGTTGACGTGAAGAAGACAGAGCCAGTCCATGTCTGTATCCGTTGGGGGTGGGTTGCAGATTATACGGCTCCCTGTAGGCTCTATACGCTCGCAGGAGAGGACAATCCAGTCAGGTAGGGGTGTAGGTAGTATTTCCATTTAAACGCCTCTAATGTCCCAATATTTCTTTTCTAGTACTTTCTCTGCATCCTTATAGTCTTCTATGAGTTTCTCTAAGGGCTTCTCGTTATGGGACGGAACGGGGTTGATGATTTGTCCCGGCTTGTCTTTATCCCCTACATGTTTGTGTGGGGGCATGTATTGCTTCATTTAACTAACTCCATGATTTCTTGCTCCGAGTGATACTTTGGATCGAGTTTAGTGAGGACAACGTCTGTGTGTACACCCAGCCATTTAAACTTCAGGGCAATTTCCCACGCCTCTTTAAACTTATCATGGTCGAGCCAGACAACAACGCTTTCAAATTGCTGTGCTAGCCTGCCCACTTTAGACATGGAAATGGATGTACCAAACAACGGCATTGCTTGATAGACCCCACCCACTTTAATGGAACTAAAGCTGTCCTCCGTGAGTACTAAACGTTTAGTTCCTGAATTTTCCGTTCCCGCAATGGCGAAGACATCTTCTTTGCTGCCGAAGAACCTAGACTTTGGGCCTGTACTAGTCGCCATGTTGACATATAGCTGTCTAGCTTCAGCCGCGCCTGGTCCTCCCCGTAAAGCACTACAAAGCTGTCCAGATCGCCCTGAGTGAAACACTCTCCATAGCCTTCCGGTCCATCCACTGTAATAGTAGTCATATTTAATTAGTTCCTCAATTGTCAAGTTAAACTTGGTAATATATTGTAAGACAACAGGAGGGAAGTCCTGTGTCAAGTCCTTGGGTAGATGCCACTCCTTCTCTTCAACTTCTTGAGCTTGCTTGACAAACCCACTTATTGAAGAGGAAACAGAATAGCCGCACCCGAAGCACCATTTTCCGCCATCCGAGTAGACAGCCAAATTATCACGGCTGTTGCACTTAGGGCAAGCTTCATGGTAAAGAAATATAGCCACACATCAATCTCCTTTTCGGCTAAGTTCGGCATAGAGGAGTTTCTCTAAGATATCTTTTTGAATGGTGTGGTCTTTTTCTGCCTGTCCAAAATCAAACATACTGCCTACCAATGACCAAGCGCTAGCAACAACACTTGCCTGTATCATAATCCGCTGCACAGCGGCTTCAATGTCATTTGCTGGTTGCACTGGCGCGGGAAATGCTCTATCGATCTGAGCTTGCGAAACATAGGGCGTTACCATAGGAATACACCCATGCTTAGAGCAGTGAGCAACTGTTTCACAGGCATCACAAATTTTACTCATAATTGTCTTCCTTATAGTCGTCCTGAACATCGGTGTCTACAACGTCAACACTGTCTTCAATTGTACTAAGGCATTTATTACACATGTCAACGAATGTACCACTAGCAAAGCGTCGGGTTGATTCCTGATTGTTCAGGATTTTATTGCAGCAGGTGCAACGCATTTTAGTTTGTCTCTTTCCAGATTTCTTTACTAAAAACTCTCATACAGCCATCTCCTCTTGTGTTGTCAACCTGCCAGCTATGTTCAGCATAGTTAATGTGGCTTGACAGCCAGCGTTATGAATACAATACATCCATTTAGTTTTATTCTCTTGCGTAACCTGCACAGAGTCTCCTAGGAACGTCCATCCACCAAAGGCGGGCTTATACCCATGCCTAAGAACATGCTCGCGCCACCTGCCCAGAGGATTGTCTACCTGTGTGTAGGGATTGGCTTCTACCAAACTTCTAATGGAAGTGAACACCTTGTCACAGTGGGCCATCCTGATTAGATATGTTAGATAGCTAATTTGATAGGTGCTGCTGAAGAACACTTTCGGAATAAAGATGAGAATGTGAGCCCCGTCCTGAGAGAAGTTTAAAGGAGGAAGCCCATTCTCCACAGCATTGTCCCTGATGAGTTGTAGATTGGCTTTCAATTGCGCATGCCATTTCAGCCTTGACAACCGGACATACACCCCCTCAGTGTTAAGCTTAATATGCTCAAAATTCATTCCGTGAACATTCAGGACAAATCCGTTGTACTTAGCCACAACGTCGTTGAAATAGTCCTTACACTTAAACTCACCCGTTTGGTTCTCGTAGCTACCGTCCTCTTCCAGATAGAGGATGGACCAGCGGAGTGGATTAATCTGACCAGTTTCATTAAGTTTAAAGGGCAGATGAGCTGCTTGTTTAACTTTCACAGAGACTCCTCAATTGCTTTTACGTAGGCTTCTACATTGCTTCCTTCAATTCCCGGCGCGGAATTAACCTCGATGACAAAGAGGTCATTCTTCTTTTCGTTATATCCAATGTCAACTCCCTTAAAGTCGGAACCAACTACCTTGCCTGCGGCGATCGCCAGAGCGCCAATTCCTTCAGGGAGGTTAACAGGATTTTGGCAAAATACATACCCATTAGCCAAGTTACGGATGTGAGTGTCACGCACCCCGTTCCAATCTGAGCGAGCTTTCTTTTCAACAATTGCAACCACCCTTTCTTGAAAAACATGAACACGAAACTCCCGTTTCTTTTTCTTGTACTTGGTATAGACAGGAGCCCACCCAATATCAGGCTCTACATGAACAGTAATGCCCTTGCCGCAAGATGACATGAGAAGATGCCGTGCGACAACAACCTCACCGTCAGATACCCAGTCAATAGCCACTTCCCTATCTGTGGTGTACTCCAGTGCTGATAGTCCCTGTGCCTCAAACCACCGATACTGAGCTATTTTGTCAACCCCCTGCCCATACAAGAGCTGCTTACGGCGCAAAGAGGTTTTCAATGTCCGTAACACCTTATAGCCCAGCTTAGCTGAAAGAGCTTGGGCAAGGCGTTTAGCTGAGCCCGACCCACGAGTACCCGCTGTAAGTTTAATGTTAAGTTTCATCTTGTTTCATTTTCAAATAGAGTTTATCCAAATGACTGAAGTTGGCTGGATTGGCCTTGTAGCCTAGCCACGCATCCTGTTTCTGTTTCTCAGAGGAAAACCACACCCCAGTATAATACAGAACAAAGACTTTCTTAAATTCAGCCTCATCCATCCCAGACCAAACCTCAGCCTTCTCTCTACATAGAGGAGCCAACATCAGTGCACCGAAGCATCTTGCTCAACTACGGGCAGGATGTCCTTGACAATGACAATAATTTGTCCCAGCGCAGCATCATACTGAGTATCTACAATACGTCCAATCCAATCTGTTTGAAAATCTACTTCCTTAATGGACATACCAAGTGAGCTTAAACTAAGCTGTCCACGGACTAAGTGCTTCACCTCATTTAAGTCATAGGCATAGTCTTCGCTAGTACCTAACAGGATTATATCATCGCTGGGATTGCTAATGTCCTTTTCTACCCAATCGACCAACGTAAACAAAAGCTGCTTACCTATTAAAGCATTTCGGAATCTTTTGTATGCGTTTTTACTGCATCTAGGGGTGGTGCCATTAACCACTTCATCCACTGCCCTATCCCTAGGTTTACCATCTGAAAAGGGGGCTGAGTTAGTACTCGCACCCCCAGTGTTGCTCCCAGTACGGCCTTTCCATACCTGTACTGGCTTTGGGAGTAGGGGGTACTCCTTCACAACACCCCCCGCTTTCTCTGTATCAAACAGATAGAGTGTGTCCACTGCCAAATACTTATGGCTAATTTGTTTCTCCCCATTCCGGCTAGCAATCCAGTTGGCCAATCCCAGCTCACTTGCAAACAAAAGGGAGTCCTTAGTTTCAAAGACACCTAGAGGACGCTGACTATTCCTAATCATACCTACTTGGTTGCGCTTCTGATCATACCAAACACAAGCAAAGGCCCCTTCAACTTTCCATACTGCCTCTGACATGGCCTGTACAAAGTCTTCCTGATCCATTGCCTGTTTAAACAACGTAGCAAGAGCCTCTGAGTCCACCTCTGTATCATGCAATTGCTTATGATTGCGCAAGGTGCCATTATGCACCATAGCAAACGTGTTGTCAACTACAAAGGGATGGGCGTTCTCATCTTTGTTTTCGCCGATAGTCTTGGCCCTATTGTGCCCAATGACAGCCGAACCGTTCTTAAACAAGTCTTTGTCAAGAGAAGAGTCAATAAATTGATAATTGAAAGTGGCAGAGTCACTAGCCTCCTTCATAATACCAAAGTCACCATTGTTGTGGCAGGTAATTACACCTGTTGCATCTTGTCCACGAAGAACATCAGCAAACAACATTTCATAAAACATCTTCTGCTCAAACTTATTAAACCCGTTAGTGTTTTTAGTAATGAGCCCGACGATTCCACACATCGCGTTATGCCGTCCACTTATTAGTAAACATAGTCTTTCCCACTTGAAACTCAATCAACCAGTAACGAAACTTCGGTTTATTTTCTAATAGATAGATACAAGTAAACTTAAATCCCGGAGAATACATTTTTACTTTACGCATAAAGCCTCCTTAGTTGAATGACAGCTTAATATCAAGAAGTGAATCGGACAGCAGCTCAGGAAGCATACCAGAATATTTTAACACAGAAGGAGAGTCCTTAAAAATAGATTTAAAAGCTTCTTGCACAGCGTTGTCATCCTTAATGGCTTTCATGTTTACAAAGTTCTGTTGACCATAGAGCCACAGGTTTTCCAAAGCATTAAGCCACTCACGGAGAGTTTCAACGTTGTCTGTTCCCTGCATATGCCGAAACTCCATAGTTCCAATGCTAGCAAGAGGAATCAAATTAAGAGCTGTATACTTACTCCAGCGTTGAACCATAGTGTTAAGGGGCCGGTTGTATGACTCACTCAGACAAGTTTGATCTAGTCCCACACAATGGATGTTGTTCCTTCGGGAAGGGTCCACCATCAAGAAGAAGATTGGCTCAAACAAGGCATACCATAGAGCAATTGACTTGGTAGAATCAGTCTCAAGGTCAAGGCAGTTTATATGAACATGGATGGATGTTCGTGGGCTAAACCTCTTGGTTTTGTCCTGACTCTTGTAAGTAATGAGGTTGTGTAAAGCATCAAACGTTTCTAAGAGCCTGTCTTTGGGTAATGGGGTCGAGATGAACTCACGCCCGCTGTCCCGCAGAGAACCATCCTCTGTAATGTCCCATACACCACTCTGTGCAACCTTGTCATCCCAGAAATCAATATTCTCAATTTCACATTCCAGACCTGCAATGAAGTCTTTAGAAGCAAACCTAGAGGACACTCCAAAATGTTGACGTACAGTAGGCATTAAAGCTCCTCCTCAAAGAAAGCTGGCGCTGGAGTAAGGTCAAGCTGCTGATAGACCGCCTCTTCTTTTTCAGGAGGGCGTGCTGTTTTCTTAACACTAAGTATTTTGTACATTCCTTGGTTATACCCTTCTACAACTTTCTCCACTTCAGGGATGAACAAGCTGCGATTAATCATGATTTGTTTTTCTTTGGGTTCAATCCACCCAATACGAGTCTTGTCTACAAAAATCCTGCCTGATGGGTCGACAGCCATACGAGAAGACACGGGATAGCTAGTACCCAAGGTGTCCCTAAACCCCATAAAGGCAGGCTTCTGTGTGTAGGAGTTGACAACATCTAGGTCCAAGTCAATTCGACTAAACCCTGCCCCACCAAGAAACCATACACTGGTGTTCTCATGTGTAATTCCACGTTTGTATTGCCGTGCCGGGATGCGGGCAAGGAAGTGAGCACATCCATTATGCTCAAAGAAGCTCTTACGTGGCAGGATGAAGTCTACCTCTCGTGGTCCCTTGTCGAAAGTAAACTCCCACCCGTCAAACTCAGTGCCACGGCGCTTACCGCTGAGTCCGGCAGCACTCACCTTGTCCACATACACAGCCTCATCCCCTAAGCAGGGGAATTTCATGTAAGACTTTTCGTAATATTTACGAATGTCTTCCCAATTTTCTTTACAAAATTGCATGGCTAAATTAGCTCCACTGCTTTGAGCTGACCTGTTTCACCATCGAAAGTAACTTTGAGATTGGCAAAACAGGCCCGTAGTGGAGCATCATAATCACCATTCATTTTGAGTAGAGCATACTCCACTATATCAGGCTCTGGTTTGATTCGATACGCTGTCTCTACGTTCCAGCTTGGGGTGCCTTCTCGATCGTACCACACCCTATCCCCAGTTTGATACTGAATTGTAGCACCATCTGCCCAAGCTTTTATTAATTCAGCATGTTTGTGAGGAGTTTTCATACAACATCCAAAGAGAGTTCATTTACAAGCTGTTTAGCTATGTCTTTATTGTTATTGTTAATAGCCTCGATGATGTGGTCTTTATATGCATCGGCCTTGCCCAAGTTAGCTAAGGCACGCTCAGTTGCACTCCAAACCCACTCCATATATTTCTTCTCGAAAATCCAGAAGTTGGACAGGGTACGATACTCACACCCATACTTCTTCTGACGGAAAGCACCCGCCTTGCCATAGAGTTGCTTGCGGTCTTCCCCCTTATCCATTAGGACAGAGGGAACACCAAGAAACAAGTCCATTGCCCGGATAACCTCAATTGGGTTTTCCTTAGTTTCCACATGAATGTGCCCACCAGCACTGCGCATGAATGGGTGTGGAGGCTTAGGGGCCGGGTTTGTGGTTTTCGTCCATGCGTTGTAGTCTGGCTCACATCCGAACACATGAGCAGCAGGATGCATCATCTGGTCTTTGTCAAAGATTGTGCACGACAGCTTGCTGAATGATAGACCTGGAAGATATTCCAAACTCTTCTTCATCACAGAGTCGATATGCTCAATCAACTCAGCAGCAGACGCAGCAGGGGGAATGCCATACTCAAGGGCTACGTTGTCCTCCTGCAATGTATAGCCCTCTGCCATATCTGGAATCTGCATAGGGTGCCACTTGTCCGCATTAATATAACCAATTACAGAAATATGTTTACCAGAGGCGTCCAGCAGGAAGCACTCGGGGTCAGAACCTAGTCGCATATTGTTTCCTCTTGAAAAAGTTTAGATTTAATAGAACTCAAACACCATTTAACAAACGGACCGTCTTCTGTCATCCATTCGGGATGTCCCTGAATAGCAAAGCCCCTAACTTCAGGGAAATAAACCACCTCTGGCTCAACCTTGTCAGACATATCGTATTCTATAAAGGTACCATCACACTCCTCTTTTTCCACACCAGAGGCATAAGTTTTACTCAAAGGTTTGGGCATCCATGCAAGCATTTCATGGGGCACATCAAACGGATACATCATCTGGTGATGGCATGTGGTACATTGCATCCACTCGTTACCATCCTCTGTCTTACACATCAGGGCATGACTTCCTCCGCCATGTCCGGTGACGTGCTGAATTACCCGTCCACCGGCAAAAGCACAGAGAAACTGAGCACCACGGCATACACCAATAATAGGGATTTGATGTGCTCGTGCATAAACCATAGCCTTCCATTCCTGTGTGTCTCGCATAGAAGGCTTCGCATGTTTCCATACTTGATTTTGTGGGTGGGCCAGTTCCCCATAAAAAGAAGGGTGAATGTCTTCACCACCCCACAGCAAAATAGCATCAACACCAAAACCCTCCGTGAGAATGTTAACTGGCTTCTCAGGAAACAAGCTGCCAAAAGGGGTAATGTCGCTGCCTACGTAACAAGAGAGGTAACCAAGTTTCATATTATTCCTATTTTAAAAGAGTGACCAGACTTCATATGGGTGAATAGAATCTGGATTATATTCAATCCAGCAGTCATTTCCGCAGGGCTCTTCGAAAAGCATTTCATCTAAAAACTCACCTGCGGATACAGCAAATAGAAGTCTGGGCATTATTCAGTGGGTTGAGTTAGTTGAAAGAAAGCAGCAGTGGCATTAATGGGGCCTTGTCCGGGTTTCAGTGGCTGAGCTAAGACAACAAAGGGATTGTCATTCTTAGGCCACTCGCTATCACCGAAGTCCTCATACCCTTGGCACAAACCAATTACACGGCATTGGC
>Ga0213870_1000166_pt1 | contig 35058 bp, 31 predicted proteins | sample WICALVC2017_Meta_FD_160119 | JGI IMG/M metagenome (GOLD analysis project Ga0213870, IMG submission 160119) | Freshwater microbial communities from subterranean cave lake in Wind Cave National Park, South Dakota, United States - WICALVC2017 | ecosystem: Environmental > Aquatic > Deep subsurface >...
CAACTGGAGGTGCGGGCGGGACCGGCCGGGGGCTACCAGTACGATCTGACGAAGGTGAGGATTTTGGGAGAGTTCCAACCGGAGAGGAAAGAGACGCCGATCGCTCCCTCGGAACATAACTCACACGAGGAGGTTCCTGCAGCACTTGATATGTGGTGGCTTGATAGTGGTGAAGTGAAAGAGTATTCGATGAGGATCGACGGTCTCTTTGAGGGGAGGGGAGAGGGAGAGTGGAAGGGAGGGACGAGGACAGTGAGTGGGGAGGAGCGACTTTTCAGAGGAGAGCGGTATACCGAGGACTTCTTGAAAGATGGGACAGGGCTTCGGGGGTGGCAGGATCCTGAGGCACTGACAGTTGTTCTTCAAAACCCTGATCGGGAGCAGGTGGCAGGTGGCACTGCCTTTAAGCCTCGGGAGCTGATCCTCCATCCAGGGAAGAACGGGGAGGAGGCGTTCGTCAGTCGAGAGTTTAAGGAAGGGGGAAATGTGGAGCTCAACGTGAAGCTGCGGGATGTCGATGCGTCCGAGGGAGATGGGGTCTCATATAGCCTGGAGCACCTCCATGGGAGTGGAGTGACGGTCCTTGCGGAGGGAGTCATGCCAAACGGGGGGAATGTGGATCTTGGGACAGTTCGCTTTAGTGTGCAGAAGGGAGACAGAGTGCGCCTACGAATGGGGCCGCATGGGAACTACCGGGCTGACACGACGGGGTTAGAGCTCGAAGGGTTGTTTCGCCCGGAGAGGGAAGAGATACCGAGTACTGCTCCCTCGGAACATCACTCACACGAGGAGGTTCCTGCGAAGGCTGCGGAGGCCCCCAGCCGCACCTACGTCTATGAGCCGATCAGTGATTACCGACTCAGTGAGCTTCTTGGGAAGCAGTTCCTGGAGGATGTGCGCTCGGAGCTCTTTCCGGAGTTCTCCGCCTACGATCGGGTGAAGGCGCTCTACGGAGGGCAGAGTGAGGAGTGGATTCAGTCACAGATTCCCGGGGTCTTTGAAGCGATGGGGTACGCGGAGGAGATGACCAGTGGTTCTTTGTTCAGTGCCTTCATGACACGGCTCCACGAAAAGCTCGGGAAGGAGTATCCGTACCGTGACCACGTCTCCTGGGCGCTGCACACACACAGGCACATTCGAGAGGTGGGTGAGTGGGTGGGAGGGAACATGCCAACGGAGCAAAGAATTTGGCAGACAGTTGATAGACACTTCGATGCGTTCTACGACCGGTACCTTAAGATCATCGGGAAGGAGCAGGTGAGGGAGGAGAGGGAGCAGGAGAGGCTGAGAGCCATTGATGAGGTGTTCGCGAATTACACCTCCCCTTCTGAGGAGAGGGTCTCAGCTCTCATTGAGGTTAATCGCCGTGCTCTCCTTGAGTCCCTCGAGAAGATGGCGCAGAACCCTCGCCTTGGAGCAAACGCACAAGCAGACGCACGGGAGAGGCTCAATGCGCTGCTCCAGAGAGACACTGAGATGTACCTCGCCCTCACTGATCCTGAGAACCTCCCACAGGGAAGCATTGCGAAGTACACAGGTGGAGAGCAGATCGCACAGGAAGAGGGGAACTACGATGATGCAGTTGCTCTCCAGGATCGTCTACAGCTCTTTGCCCATCCGACGTACTCACAGAATGAGAGAGGACACAATGAGAAGTGGCTGCAGTCTCGTGAAGGGAGCAAGCCGTGGTACTGCATTCTTCCGAACGGGGAGGTGCGGATTGATGATGGGAAGATGACCCTCGTTGGAAGGGTGGATCCTCGGTACCACGAGAACCCACTATGGTTCGTAGAGAAGAAGACTCTCCCTCAGAGGTCCATTGCAGAGGACATGGCCAACAAAACCTTCGCTGAGCTCACACCTGAAGGCCAAAAGCTATTCTTCGAGAGTCTAGAAAAAGAATTAGAACGAGCACTCTCTATGGGAATCACAGGAGTTTCTGAAATCGCATTGCGGTCTACATCGAACTCTACTCCTGTGAAGGGTATACTGGAGACAAGCATACTTAAAGCACTTAGCACGCTCGAGTCTACAGGATACAAAGTAGGCAATTTGCTCAGAGAAACGAAGGACATGCTATCTCAAGATCTAGCAAACTTCCTGCACTACTGGTGGCAGAATAACCCCATCACTTACTTTAGTTTTGTAGATAAAGCAAAAAATATTGCGCTAGCTAACGCTCAGAGACGAAATGGAACGACGTTATCCGATCGGGCCGCAATGAGTGAATACCATTACGGCATAGGTGTATCAACACTTCCAAATGAGGGTGAGGCGATCTCTAATCTAGGCGAGAAAATCTTTATCCATAGCCACAGCTCCAACCCTTCTCTAGGAGGAAAACTGGTAATTCTCTTCTTAGGGAATGCACAGACACTCGGAGATGCTGATGCAGGTTTGTATACACTCGCAAGGGACAAAGCAATAGAACAGGGATATGAGGTACTGACCTTTAGAGTTGGTGATCTAGTCCATGAGATCGCTGATACCTTCAACGTTTACTCTGAATTTACTTCGCATCCGGATGTAGTATTACAGCACACCAAAAATATCATTCAGGATCGCATTGAAAGAAGGGGTATCTTTACTGAACTTCCTGAAGTGGAAGAAATAAGAGTTGAAGCTTACAGCTGGGGGGGTGGAGCGGTCGACAAGCTCTTCGGGGATCCACAGAGTATGAAAGAGATCATCAAATCAGTACGACTTGTTGCCGTGGCGTACCTTGATGCAATCCAGCTTGGGATAAATGGCTATGGTCAAGCAGTCATAAGACGACCTTCTGCCGAGCATTTCTACAATGTCTACCAACTTCACACATTGCTCATCAACGAGCCGCTTAACTCCCACCAAATTCCCTTCCTATCACTTCCAATTATTAGCCAAGGGGAGCCAATCCACGGAAGTGAAATTGCCGGTGCCGAAAATACGAGGCAAAATCTTAATTATGCCTATACCCATGTAACGATAGACGAGGCTATGGCATTGGATGCACTGAACTTTGTGCTTGCTCATAAGTAAGCTCCTATCTTCCACTCCGGTGTCTCACTCCATCACGCGCTGCGTTCTTATAGCCATCGGCTGCTGTCTAGGTCTCATTGCTGCCTTTAGTGTGATAATCCTTTCAAGGTTGTTTTTACTCGTGCAAACAGACAATACCTATCTAGCTGCTCTAGGTTTTATTCTCGCGCTCTCTGTTCTCGCAATAGGACTGCTGCTTGGCAGAGACTTAGCAACACGCCTCTCTGATTCTGTTATGAGGAAAACAGAAACATCGCAAAAGTTTACCCTTCCAAAACTGCTGAGGCCACTATTAACCTTCACCGGAACGGCCATAGGTATAGCCCTTGCAAGTATCGTCTCCCAATTTCCTCTCACAGTCTTGTACCTCCTACTTGGTGATTCCCCTCCTACCGGTCTTTCGTGGCTCTGGTCAGCAGGATGGTTCCTGAACCTCATCGTCATCACCTGCGGTGCTTTAGTCGGACGCCAGATAGGGGTAAAATTATCAGAAACATTGGTTACTGACAGAGATGGAGGTTAATCAGGACCTTTGCTTCCTAATGTACTATCGAATTTTTTTCGCTTCTCTATATCGTGAAGCTCAATATATCCATGCGGCTCGCAGACAATTACCCGAACGTCTTGAAGCGATACATCTCTCTTCGCGAGGGCTGACAATTGAGCATAGGCAAATCGAGCAACGCGACCCATAGGACACCAGGAACTGCACAAAGAGTTTGACGGAAAGTGGGAAACTTTGTACACTTGGGTTCTCGCATGGGCAACGGTGTGCCCCTGCTGAGGACAATATAAAATTTTTAGCTTCTACAAGGGCAAAATGAGGCTCTAGAACACTCGAGAATGTACGAAAAACGCTAGACTTGCCCTATCGCAAACACCCTCGTTTTCGCAGGGCTCACGCTCGTGGCGGCGGTCTCGCCGCTTTTGACATGCGCGCATCTCTGGCAGGTGAAGGAGTGGAGGTGGGATCGGCTGCGGGAGCACCTCCGGAGCGAAGGGTGGTTCCGCCAGCTCTTCGGCGTTGCTCGTCCTCTCCTCCTCAGCGCATTCCTTGCCTTGTGGGTCCTTTACCCCGCGGAGCTCGCAGAGCGAAGTGGGGTCTACCCCATGCAGCTCACAAGAGAAGTATTCACACTCGCCGGCCTCTCCAGCCTTGCTCTCCTCTCACTCCTCCAAATCGCAGTAGGCAAACAGCCATATCCCGTCTGGACGAAAAAAGCATTCATCCTTGTCCTCACCTCTCTTTTCCTCACCACCTCCCTCATCCCCTTACTGCGTACTGATTCCTTCGTACTACTTACGATCCCCCTCCTCCAACCCTTCACTCTCGCTCTCGCATGGTTTATGTGGTGGCCGATCGATCGAACGCTCAAACAGAGAATCATCAAGCGCGCCATGCGCCTTCGGGCACAGTTCCCGGATCTCATGGTGATCGGCGTCACGGGGAGTGTCGGGAAGTCGACGACGAAGGAACTCCTCGCGCACATCCTCCCCGAAGCAAAAGCTACACCGGCGCACGTCAATACCGAGCTCGGGGTCGCTCAGTGGCTCACCGAACAACTTTCGGACAAATCCGAAGTCCGCCTGCCCGCCGAAGCCTTGGCGAAGGCGGGAAGTTCTATGTCCACCCCTCGACAGGCTCGGGGCGCCCTGAGGCTATCGAAGGGCGAAGTCCTAATCATCGAGATGGGGGCGTACCGGAGAGGAGAAATCGCGCTCCTCTGCGAGATCACAAAGCCGAAGATCGGGATCGTCACCTACGTGGGAACACAGCACCTTGCACTCTTCGGATCGGAGACTGCCCTCTTCGAAGCGAAAGCGGAGCTCGTCGCGTCTCTTCCCCAAGACGGGCGCGCGTTCCTCAACGGAGACAGCGCCCTCTCCCGGAGGATGCGCGAGCGCGCGAGGTGCCCGGTGACGATCGTCGGGACAGGAGGACCCTGCGATCTCGAAGCCTTCGATGCCGAGGAGACCTCACGCGGGGTCCGATTTACCGCAACGGGGACCCACCTCGAAATCCCCCTCCGCGGCACCCACAACATTGTGAACGTATTGCTCGCGATTGCATGCGCACAGCACCTCGGGGTGCCCTTACCCACGATCGCCGAACGGCTTCGGACCTTCTCACCTCTCAAGCACACCTTCGAAGTGCGAAGCGAACAGGGCGTGCTCGTTCTCGATGACACGCACAACGCGAGTCCTGCGAGTTTCAAGGCAGCGATCGCCTGGGCACGGTCACAGCCGTTCGAGCGGAAAGTCCTTCTCACAAGCGGACTCATCGAACTCGGGGAGGCGCAGGAGCGCATCCACGTCGAACTCGGCGGATTCGCAGCGGAGGTCTTCGACGACGTGCTCTTCCTTCACCGGAACCCCGCATCGCAATTCCAACGAGGCTACGGCAGGACCGTCCGCATACTGTCTCCGGCTACGCCATCAGTTCCGCGCTCCTCCCTCCTTGTCTGCATCGGCCGCATGCCGCATGAAACGATCAGACGTCTCTTACCACAATGATGCCCATTCACCACACTTTCGCACCCCTCGCGGATGCAGCGCAGTGCCTGCGAGCCCTCGCACTTCTCGTGCAACCATGGCGCTACGCACGTGGACCGTGTGCTTCGGAACTCGAGCGGGAGCTTCATGCACGGTTTGGTGGTGAGGCCTTCACGTTCGCCTCGGGCCGAGAAGCGCTCCTCGCACTCCTGCACGCGCTCAAACTCCGGTCCGGCGAAGAGGTGATCGTTCAAGGCTACACCTGCGTCGTTGTTCCCAATGCGATCCACGCGGCCGGCGGTGTTCCCATCTACGTCGACATCAATCGTGAGACGGTGAACCTTGATCTCAGCGAAGTGGAGCAGGCGATCACTTCGCGGACGCGAGCGGTCATCTGCCAGCATACGTTCGGCATTCCTGCAGACACGCGAGCACTCCGCACCGTCTGCGATCAGCACAACCTCATCCTCATCGAGGACTGCGCCCATATCCTCCCCGATCACCACGGCCCACATGCCATCGGCGAGCATGGTGACTTCCTCATCCTCAGCTTCGGGAGAGACAAAGCGATTTCCGGTGTCACCGGAGGAGCCGTGCTTTCCCGCAGGCCAAGCACCTCGCAGGGACTCCGGCTGCTCCAGAGAGAAGCTCGAGACCTTCGCTGCCTCACCGTGCGGCAGCTGCTCCTCTACCCGCTCCTCTACGCCATCGCAAAACCCCTCTATGGAATCCGAGTCGGAAAGGCGCTCCTCGCTGCGGCGCGCGCGCTCCGGTTTCTCCCCCCCATCCTGACCAAGGAAGAGAAAGAAGGACGGATGCCCCCGCACCTTCACAGAATGCCGAACGCTTGCGCAGCACTCGCCCTCGCACAGCTCCATACCCTGCACCGATTCAATGACCACAGGCGACAGCTGACACGCTTCTACCTCGAGGTGGCCCGAACACATCGATGGCCGTACCTCAGGGGGATCGAAGCAGATCTCCCCCTCCAGAAGTTTCCACTGTTCGTCCGTGGAGCCGAGCGGATTCGTCAGCATCTGCGGGAGAAGAACATCCACCTCGACGACGGTTGGACGGGGTGCGTGATCTGTCCTCCGAGCGTTGATGCAACAGAACTGGGCTATACCGCTGGACGCGACCCCCATGCCGAGGAACTGTGCGAGAGCATCCTCTCTCTCCCCACCCACCCCACGATGACCCTCAGGCAAGCCCGTCGTCTCTCTACTGCACTCCACCCGCTACTCTAAAGAACCATGGAAGTCTCTGAAGCTTCTAACCCGGGAGAGTGGGATGCGTTCTTGCTGAGACAGCAGTACAGGCCCTTCCTCCAGAGCTTTACGATGGGCGAGGTGTACCGGGAGATCGGGCAGGAACCAGTGCGACTTTGCGTTCGAGAAGGAGGTGAGATCGTCGGCATATGTTTCGGACACATTGTGCCGGCGCGCCGCGGGCGGCACCTGAGCATTCCGTATGGACCAGTGCTATTGGACTTAGGACATAGGACATGGGACCTAGGACCTCTCATCAATACATTGAAAGAGGTTGCTCGAGAGCACGGATGCTCGTTCATTCGGATGAGTCCCTTCTTTCCTGCCGACGCTTCAGCGGAGGGGGCCTGGACACCACAAGGAGCAATGCCCTCTCCACTTCACCTCCTCGCCGAGCACCTCTGGTACCTGCCCCTCGTCGATCCGGATCCGTGGATAGATTCGAAAACCGAAAACCAACAGCCGATGGCTGAAAGCGACATATTCAAAAACATGCGCGCGACTGCACGGAATCTCATTCGACGCGCAGAGAAAGAGGGTGTGGAAGCCGTAGCTTCGCAAGACCCGCAGCGCGATCTTCCGCTCTTTCTCGCCCTCCACAATGAAACACGCCGACGTCACCATTTCACTCCATACACGGATGCATTCTTCTGCGCCCAAGTCGCGCACTTCTCGAAGCAAAGACAGTGCACCCTGTACCTCGCCCGCTACCAGGGAGAGGTCATCGCCGCTTCGATCCACATGCACGTTGGGGGCGAGACGAGCTACCACCACGGAGCAAGCACGATGAAGTACCGGAACATCCCGGCAAGCTACCTCCTGCAGTGGCGCGCGATCCAAGATGCCCTCGCGCGCGGCGATCACATCTACAACTTCTGGGGGATCGCACCACCCAACGCGTCCATTCACCCGTTCGCAGGGGTAACCCTCTTTAAGACAGGTTTCGGGGGAAAATCCCTCGAGCTCGTCCACAGCATGGATCTTCCCCTTTCGAAGCTCTATCACCTCACGAGAGCCTTTGAGCTCCTGCGAAAGTGGAGACGAGGATTCTGAGCACGTATACTGCTCCCGTATGTTCCGCAAATCTCCGAGCACAAGTGGCGCAAGTAGTGCAAGTAGCAGCGGGCGCGTCGAGGAGCAGCTCGATACGATCATTACACACCTCGAGCGGCTCGACCGGAGGGATCGGGTGCGGACCTTTGGCGGATTCATCCGCAGTGTCCTCGGCCTCACTCCTCTCCTTCTCTTTCTCGGCGGCGGCTTGTACTTCTACTTCTACAGCGAGGACGTCATTGGAAAAATCGCCGAGCAAGCCGCAAAGCAGACCCAGACACTCCTGAAGTCGGGAGACTCCAGTCTTCTCAAGGAGTTCCAGAAGATGCTTCCCAAATGAAGTTATGTGCCGCGGGCGATCTTCACGATGTCGTCGGCCGTGAGACCAAAGCTGATCGTAAAGCTCGGAAGCCGGAGGAATTGCGCACGCGTGACTGTTCTCTCCGGAACGTTTGACAGGCCAAGGAGATAGCCCGCCTCACTGGCCTTCTGCATCACCCGCTCATTCACCCCGCCCTGCGGGTACGCGATCGCAAAGACGGTCTTCCCGGTCAGATCCTCCAAGATCTTGCGACTCTGCTTGAGCTCGAGCTCGAGCTGGGCATTCGTCAGAGACCGCAGGTCATCCCCCGTGTGTCCAGCGGACTCAAGGTCATGGCCGTTCGCGATGAGCGTCAGCAGCATCTTCTCGGTGATGCCGGAGAGTCCGATGTGGCGGGTCTCGATGAAGAGAGTCGCACGAATGGTATCGGCGAGGAGACCCTCCGAGACCGCCCGCGCGTTCCCCGGTGTGATTCCGGAAATCACGAGGACGACGCTCTTCGGATCCAGCCGGACATCCCGCTGCTCCTGCGCGAGCAGCAGATCGTAGAAGGCACGCAGGGTCAGGATCTTGAATCCCTCCGCCCGGAGCCTTGCAACGTGCGCCCGCAGCGCAGGGAGCTGCGTATCATCGGCGAGAGTATAGTGAAGGATGGGCAACATGTACTTCTCCTGCCGGACAAGGAAGTTCGGGAGGAAGGGCGAAAGGTACTGGACAGCGACGTACCCCTCTTTGCCTTGGAAGGGAATTCGCGCCCAGACCTCATCCATGCTCAGTGGTCGTACGAAGGACTGCCCTGGGAGCTCCCCGAGTTTTTCACTCTGCGCATTGGGCTCCTTGCGCACATTGACAAAGCCGAAGTTCACGAAGTAGAGACCCTTGAACTGTTCCTTATCCGCAGTGAGCTTTTCCTCCGTCGCCAGCTTCGCGATGTAGCGTGAGACGATGTAGCCTTGCTTGCCTGCGGCATACTCAACCTTCGCCCACGCTGCATTGATGAACTCAACGAGGGTGACGAGCGCACCGCGGTCAAGACGCATGACAAGGGGGGCCGTGATCGTCGGACTCTCCCGCACATTGACGAACTCGTTCGTCACCCGGTAGAGGTTCGGACCGACCGCGGCTGGTCCAGAGCGAATGGACTCGTACGTCTCGACGAGGCTCAGATCGAGTACGGGCGGCTTCTCCACTGACTCTACCTCTCGAAGATCGAGCCGTAGTGCGAGGCCGGTGCCCGTGGACTCTCCCTCTTCTTCAGAGGTGAGTTCGCGGAACTGGGCAATATCCTCCTCGGTGAACGTGAACTCTTCCTCTTGTGCTTCAGGACCTTTGATCGTAACTGTCCGTGCGCACCCCGCGAAGAGAATGCCGAAGCACGCAACGAGGAGGAACGCGACGAGTGGCCGGGCGCCTCGCAGGGGTAAGCGCCGTCGCCTGAAGGCTGCGGGCCGGCGTCGAAAGCTCTTGCGGGTCATGGCTACATGCGATCGGGAACACGGATTGTCAGAAGCTCGGCACCCGTCTTCAGGGTGGCGGCGGTGCGTGCCGTCAGGGCGAGGCGCAGCGTTCGAGAAGGGTCCGTAGACTTCAGGATCGGCTCGGTGTTGTAGAAGGCGTTGTAGGCCTGACAGAGCGTGAAGAGGTACTGCGCGAGTTTGTGCGGCATGTGCGTCTGCAGAGCCTCCGCGAGGACCTCAGAAAATTGCAGGAGCGTCCGCAGGAGCACGCGCTCCTTCCCCGTGAGCGTTTCGATACGCGGGACCGTCCTCTCTCCCTCCTCCCCGGCTTTCCGGAGGACCGAGCGCGCCCGCGCATGGGTGTACTGGAGGTAGGGGGCGCTACTGCCCTCGAAGGTGAGCATGCGATCCCAGTCGAAGACAATGTCTGCCCTGCGGTTCTGACTCAGGATCGCGTAGGCGATCGCTCCGAGCCCCATCATCTCCGCAAGTCCCGCGCGATCATCGGTCTGGACCGTATCGCGGTGCTCCTCGATCACCTGATCGGCTCGGCGGACAGCTTCATCGAGGACCTCCTCGAGTGTGAGGATGTTCCCCATCCGCGTGCTCATCGCACGATCTTTGAACCGCATCCGTCCAAAGACGACGTGCTCGAGGTGCGGGAGTTCCCACTGAAGCCTCCGGACCGTCTCGAAGAGCTGACGGAAGTAGAGCGTCTGTGCGGTATCGACGACGTAGAGAATGCTCTGGGGGTGGTAGGTATCGATGCGGTAACGGATCTGTGCGATGTCACGCGTCGCATAGAGCGTTGAGCCATCGGACTTGAGGACCATGTACACGGGGAGTCCGGTCTCCCTCGGGAATTCGACGATGAGTGCCCCCTTCTCACCGACCGTGAAGACGCCTTTCTGTTTTCCTTCCGTGAGGACTGCTCCCATCTTGTCGTTGTAGAAGCTTTCTCCCTCGTCAACATCGAAGCGGATGTGGAGACGTTCGTAGAGAACCTTGAGAGATGTCTTCGTAACAGCAACAGCGCCTTCCCAGAATTTCCATAGCTCCGGACCGCCCTGCTCGAGCTTGCGGAAAGCTTCCCGTCCGGCATCTTCGAGGGAGGGATCCCGCTGAGCCTCCTTGTAGAAGCGGACGTAGAGGGCGAGGAGTTCATCGAGTGAGTACTCTGACGCAGGCTTTCCGCTCCCCCACTTCTCGCAGGCCACTGCAAGGTTCCCGAATTGCGTCCCCCAATCACCGAGGTAGTTCCAGGAGAGGACGGGGTACCCCGCGAACCGGTACATGTTTGCGATCGCCTGCCCGATGATCGTCGCGAGGAGGTGGTGGACTCCGAGAGGCTTTGCGATGTTCGGATCGGAGTACTCAACGATCACCGGTCGCTCCTCCCGTGTCACCTTCGGCGTGCATGCCTCGCGCGTGCGCTGGAACTCCTGAAGGAGTGTCTGGGCCTTCAGCCGCACATTGACGAATCCTTCCCCCGCCACTTCCGCACGCTCGACAAGGGAGGAGCGCTGCAAGCGCTCAGCGAGGATGCCAGCAATCTCCTCGGGCCTTTTCCGGAGCCTCTTTCCAAGCGGAAACGCGACGGTCGTTGTTGTGTCTCCGTAGGCTTCCTCTGGCGGAACTTCAAAGCGCACCGGGAGGTCTGTGATTCCCCATTCCTGCGAGAGAATGCGCTCCGCCTCTTCTTTCACTGTCGGATACATACCTTAGAGCCAGAGGGATGAACAAAAGTACTACTCAGAGAAGTGCGCAGAATGTAGCACTGTAATCCCCTCTTGCCAGTTGAAAACAAAAATTGCTCTTGCATACAGAAACTATTCATTGTTGAACACAATTTGTATCCACCATTTCTGAGGGGCATCGGAGCATGTGGAGAGTCGCATGAGAACAGAAGGCCTCGCGATGTACATGTGGACGAGGTACAATGAGGAGAACACCCATGAAACACACAACCGCACTTCTGCTGCTTTCACTCACACTCGCTGCGTGTCGAGCGGAGCCAGAAGCGAAGAAGACGGTGAAACCACCACCGGAAAAACTCTCGTTCGGGATCAGCGGCCCGAAGAGTGCTCTGCTCTCGATCCGCGCGCTCCTCCCGCGCAGTATCACACGACCAGGAGCTCCCCTTGGGCTCTTCACAACGCTCTACCTCGCACAGGGCTCGTTCCTCCCCGCGCCCACTGCACTCCAGGGTATCCGTGTCCTTGAATCTCTGACACAGCAGTCTGAGCGAGAGACAGATTCCTCGTACGCCCTCCTCCAGGAACTCGGCAACGTCCTCCAAGTGAACCTTATCGACATGCTCAATCGCAGTCAGAACCGCCCGGAGGCTCTCACGACGTACACGAGGGTGCTCCAGGAACTGGGCACTCTCAGCACAGAGCACACACGGGAGCTCGCAGCTACACGCGATACCCACAAACAGGAGCAACGGGACATCCGGAATAGAGTCTCGCAGCTCAAGCGGCAGATCGAACGCGCACGATGGGAGAAGGACTACACGGAAGCGGGGCAGGTGCAAGAAGATCTCGCCATGGGGCAGGCACGCCTCAGTGAACTTGAGACCAAACTCGACCAGTTGGAAGGCATCATCGACACCTTTGAGGAGCTCCTCTCGGTTGCGGAGGAACGACTCCAAGCCATCGAAAAGAACCGTGAAGTCCTCATCGCCGGCCTCAAGGTCATCGAAGTCCCGGGAATTGAGGGGCTCGGCATTCTTGAGGAGGGTGAAAGGCGGCGTCGGACTCGGGGAGGAACCAGGTTCGATTCCCTGCGCTCGCTCTAGCGGGAAACGGCGAATCCTGCTACACTAAAAGGATTCTCGATGCCGGACACACACCCACCCACCATCGGTCAGGTTCTTCCTACACCGGCAGGAACCCCGAGGTTTCATGCATTCCTCGCCGCGGTCGATGAGCTCCTCGGCCTCCAGCGGCGTGTGGAGGAGATCCTCCGAGAAGACAGCGTGCTCACAGCGGAAGAGCAGATAGCACTGAAGCACTACGAGGAGGGGCTCCAGAAGACCCTCGACCTCATCGCACCCGCCGGCATGGAGGTGAAAAGCAGCGAAATCGTCCTCAACGACCTCCACTCGAGAACTCTCTACGTCTACAACTGGCCGAACTACATCTACCCGAACTGGTTGAGTCAGCTCATCAACTACGACGCGCAGCTTGATATCGCCCACTTCATCTACCCGACGAGCAACAAGGCGATTATGAAGATGCTTCGGAAGAAGGTCGCAGAACTTCGGTCCTCGATCCGGATGCTCGAGCATCGCGGCATCGTCCGTGATCCCGCCCTCGAAGCCGCTCTCCAGGATGCCGAGGAGCTGAGAGACCTCCTCGCCCGCGGCAGTGAGAAGCTCTTCCAATTCGGTATGTACATCACAATCTACGCAGACACTGAGGAAAAACTGAAGAAGCTCCAGACGAACGTCGAATCGCTCCTCGGGGGAAAGCTCGTCCTGACGAAGCCGGCAATGTTCCAGATGGAGCACGCCTTCAACTCAACACTCCCCCTCTGTCTCGATGAAATCGAGATCAATCGGAACATGAACACATCCCCCCTCGCAACGAGCTTCCCCTTTTCGAGCTCCGACCTTACGGACGACCACGGAATTCTCTACGGCATCAACCGCCATAACGACAGCCTAATCATCTTCGACCGATTCGATCTCCCGAATGCAAATGCAAATGTCTTCGCAACCTCCGGTGCGGGAAAGTCGTTCGCCGTGAAACTCGAGATCCTCCGCTCCCTGATGTTCGGAACCGAGGTCCTCGTCATCGATCCGGAGAACGAGTACGTCGAGCTCTGCAAGACCATCGGGGGGTCGTTCATTCCCCTTTCCCTCCAGAGCGACTTTCGCATCAATCCCTTCGACCTTCCCAAGGCGATCCGCGGAGAGGAGGCAAACATCGGTGAGGTCCTCCGTGCGGCCACCATCAACCTCCACGGCCTCTTCAGGCTCATGCTCGGAACGCTCACACCCGCGGAGGACGGAGTTCTCGATAAGGCTATCCTCGATACATACGCTCTCAGGGGCATCACTCTCCAGACACCGGACCCGGGAACCATCGAAGTCCCGACGATGCACGACCTCGTCGATGTGCTCCTCACGACCCAGGGCGGTGAGAACATGGCGAAGATCCTCCAGAAGTACACGGATGGGAGTTATGCGGGGATCTTCGACCGCCCAACGAACGTCGAGCTCCAGAAGCAGATGGTCGTCTTCAACATCCGCGATCTTGAGGAGCAACTGCGCCCGATCGCGATCTACATCGTCCTGAACTTCCTTTGGAATCGCATCCGCGCCGAGCTCAAGCGCCGTATGCTCGTCATCGACGAGGCATGGAACCTCATGCAGCATGAGGACTCCGCGAAGTTCCTCTATGGAATCGTCAAGCGCGCACGGAAGTACTACCTCGGCATCACGACCATCACGCAGGACGTCGATGACTTCGTGAATTCACCGTACGGGAAGCCGATCATCACGAACTCCTCGCTCCAGATTCTCCTCAAGCAATCCCCAACCGCCGTCGACCAGCTTCAGAAACTCTTCTACCTCACGGACGGGGAGAAGTACGTGCTCCTCAACTCCGGTGTCGGCCAGGGAATCTTCTTCACGGGCAATAAGCACGTCGCGATCCAGATCATCGCGAGTCCAGAGGAAGCGAAGGTCATCACAACGAAACCTGAGGAGATCCTTGCACAGAGAGCAGGCGCTCAGGCAAGCGAGGCGTACCTCAAGCAAAAGGAAAAACCACCGGCTCCTCCGGCGCAGCCGGAGGCTTCGCAAGAGGCGACTCCTGCGGCTTCGCCGGAGACGACTCCGGAACAACCTTCCACCGCACCTCCGGCTTGAGCTTCCCAGGAATGGCGAAGCCCGCGGCCTTCGTGTGACCACCGCCGCTCCACTTGCTCGCCATCGCTGCAACATCGACGTCTTCACGGAGTGTCCGAAGGGATCCGCGCACCTTGCCGTTGCGCTCGGAGAGGATGAGAGAGAAACGCATCCCAGGAACGGCATTGACGTAGTCGATTGCCCCCGTGAGCTCCTCGTAGTCGGCATCCGCTGCCTGGAAATCCCCCTCGGTGACGGCAGCAACCGCCCCTCCCTCCTCCGTCACCATGATCTTCTCGAGCACCCGACCCCAGAGTTTGAGGGTACTCAGCTTCGCCTTCCGGAAGACTTCCTGCGTAATTTCCTGTCCGCGCGCGCCTGCGCGCAACAACCGCGCAGCTGTCCGGTAGGTAGCTGCGCTCGTGTTGCTGTGGAGAAATCCTCCGGTATCGGTCTCGATCCCAAGGAGCAGGCAGGTCGCACTGTCACTATCGAGCGGCCATCCAAGGGCATCAGCAAGATGCACAAGGATTTCGCACGCCGAGGAGGCATCGGGAAAAACAAAGTTCTCCAAGGCGTATCGTGTGTTCGTTGGGTGGTGATCAATGTTGAGGGAGGGGTGGGAGCGATCGAAGAGCACCGGGCAACTGGTTTCCATCTCCGTGAGCTTTGGCTCTGCGCAATCGAGGAACACGATGGCATCCTTCTCTCGGAGCACTGGTACTCCCTGCACCCGCAGAGCCCCCGGCAGGAAGCGGAACGTCTCGGGAAGCACCCCATCCGCGCAGTGGATGGCCACTTCCTTGCCCGGGTAGACCTTCTCGAGGAGGAGCTCCATCCCAAGGAGCGCTCCAACCGCATCTCCATCGGGGTTCCGGTGACAGATACAGACAATACGCGGAGCAGGAGAGAGAATCGCGAGAGCCCGCAGTGCATCCTGTGAACTCAACATAGGAAAGGGGTAAGTGTACGAAGGTGACGAGTGTCGCAGCAAACAGGAACTCTTGCGGCTAGACTAGATCCATGGCCCAGATCTCGGTGGTGTTCTGTGGCACGTCAGCCTTCGCCGTTCCATCACTCGAAGCGCTCGCACGCGATCTCGCATTTCACATTGATCTTGTGATCACGCAACCTGATAAGCCAGTCGGGCGAAAGCACATAGTGACTCCTCCTCCCGTGAAGATTGCCGCACAGAAACTCTGCCTACCCGTTTGGCAACCGGAGAATATCAATACCGATTTTTCCCGGCGTCCCCAGTCCTCTGTCCCACATCCTGATTGCCTGGTCGTCGTCGCCTACGGACAGATTCTCTCCGATGAGATCCTTGCGTGGCCGCGGATCGCACCCGTCAATCTCCATGCCTCGCTGCTGCCCCGCTGGCGCGGCGCTTCTCCAATTCAGCATGCAATCCTCACAGGGGACACGGAGACCGGTGTGACCGTCCAACGGATCATCCGGGAACTCGATGCCGGCCCGATCCTCGCGCAGGAAAGGGTCTCCATTGAAGAACGAGAGACCGCTCTGCATCTCACTGAGCACCTTGCGAACATCGGAGCCGAGCTCCTCACACGGATACTGAAGCAACCCCTCCGTGAGACGCTGCAACTCCCCGAAGGCATCACCCGTTGCCGGAAACTCACACGGGCTGATAGTACAGTTGATCCGCAGATGATGACTGCAGAAGAGATTGACCGACGCACCCGAGCGCTCCATCCCTGGCCTGGGGTCTTGTGCCTCGTTGATGGGAAGCTCCTGAAACTCCTCGCAACGTCTCTTGAACCAATACCCGGTGCCATACCTCTCGCTTGCCGAGACCACACACTGCTGTACCTCCTACGCGTACAACCATCCGGAGGAAAGCCAATGAGTGGTGAGGAGTACACTAGAGGACATGCGTCGGCTGCTCGCCTTGCTCCTCATCCTGCTTGTTCTGAGCACAGGCGAAGGAAGCCTGCGTGATGTCACGTTCGCCCTTACACCAGGCGATACCGACGGCGATGGACTTACCGATACCAAAGAAGATGCGAATGGCGATGGACTCGTCAATGCCGGAGAGACGGATCCGCTGAACGCGGATTCGGACCGTGGAGGGGAAGCCGATGGAGCGGAGGTCGAAGCGGGACGCAATCCTCTCGAGATCACCGATGACATCACCTACGATCAGGACGTCGATGGCCTGACAAATGGCGCAGAGGGACGCTTGGGAACAGACCCAAAGCAACCCGATACGGACCGCGATGGAATCCTCGATGGTCGTGATCCCTTCCCCCTCGACCCGCAGCTCAAGAAGGATACCGATCGCGACGGGATGCCCGATGAGTGGGAGGAGAAGCACGCACTCCAACCGGCTGACAGTAGTGACGCTCAGCTCGATGCAGACCAGGATGGCCTCCAGAATCTCCAGGAGTTTGTTGAGGGAACACTCCCCACGAAGCCCGATACGGATCGGGATGGTGTCGTCGACGGAGTCGAAGTAGTACAAGGTACGGATCCCGAGGAGAACCCTTGCCTGACGTACGGCCCACCAGCACCGCCGTTTCCCGATACCGAAGGTCACTGGGGAAAAACCGCCATCGCAAGGCTCCAGCGGATTACAGTGGTCGAGGGGGAGCACATTGTTCTGGGATATCCGGAAACCGGAAGTGTTCGGGTCTTCCTCCCCGACCGGCCGATCTCACGGTTCGAGCTCCTGAAAATCGCCCTTCTCGGTCACTGCATTGTGCTCGCGCGCGATGTCGAACGCCTTTCCCGGAGCTTCAGCGACGTTCCTGCGGTGAAGCGCCCGCACGACACGGAGGATGAGATCTTAAGACGGCGCGTGATCTACACCGCGCTGAGAGAAGGGATTATCGAGGGGTATGCCGATGGATCCTTCCGACCTGATGCTCCGATCAACCGCGCTGAGGCACTGAAGATTCTGCTCACAAGTGCACGGCTGCCGGAGGTCGTTGGCAGCGAGGAACCGCTGACCTTGTTCCCCGACGTCCCCGCAGATGCGTGGCTCACGGCCCCCATCGAAGAGGCACTCACATACGATCTTATCGAGGGTTATCCCGACGGGACGTTCCGCCCGGAGCAATCGATCACCCGTGCCGAAGCGACGAAGCTCCTCCTCCTCACCATGCTCGAGAACCCCCGCATTAATGGGTACGTGATTCCTTCCGAGGGACTGTAGATAACTCGTGGCGAAGCGCGGGTCTCGCGGGCCCCGCGCTGGAGCCACACAATAAAGGGAAGGGAGAGTTCGCGAGAGGGAAACCGCTAGGTTTCTCTTTCGCGCTTTAGCGGAGGGCCTCTAAAGATGCGACTTCATTTCCTGGAGCGCCGCGATGAACTGGTCGAGGTCCTCGACGTCGAACATGATCGTCGTCTTCTGCCCGCCGCGGGACTTCTCGGAGATCTTGAAGAACTTCCCGTTCCCGGACTCCTTGAGATCAACGTAGAAGGTCCGCTGCCGCGCATGGATCGTGACCGAGTGGAGGTCGCGCGCGAAGCGGCCGTTCGTGGTATCAGCGTATGGCTTTGCGGGAGGGCGACCGCCCTCATCGTCCGTTGTGCCTCCCGTAAGATCAGCCATCGGATCGAACATAGATAGTAAATGGAAAAGAGTAGAGATAGCCTAGAGAGCCTGCGCAGCAGATGCAAGGGCCAGCGCAGGCGGTCCCCCTATGCAACCGGAGGGAAGAGAATAGCTGGTTCACCAATGTGGTTCCACTCTTGCTCCCCTCCCCACTGCTTCATCTGTGGAACAATCACGAAATTTCTCTCGAGCATCCGATCCGCATAGGGCACGTTGAGCTGCTTCGCCATTTTTTGAGCGGTTTCAGGGATGAAGGGGAGGAGCTGCAATGTGATGTGGCGGAGCATCTCCGCAAGGTCTGAAAGTACTCCCTGCTTCTCCTCACCAGAGAGCATCCACGGTTTTGCTTCATCAATCGTTTTGTTCCCCTCATCCGCGAGCTGCATCGTTGCACCCAGTGCCTCCGAGAGCTGGAAGCCTTCCATTGCTAGTTCGTAGCGCTCCCACGGTGTACGCGCACCCTTCGCAATGCGCAGAGTACCGCCGTCCTTCTGGAGAAGAACAAGCACCCGATTGAGGAGGTTCCCGAGCTGATTTCGGAGCTTCGCATCATAGAGTTCTGCAAATCTCCTCCACGAGAAATCTCCATCATTCCCTATAGGGATCTCATGACTTACGTAAAACCGCAGCGGATCGACTCCATATTTCTCGATAACGTCGTTTGGCTCGACGACATTCCCAAGGGATTTGCTCATCTTCTGCCCTTCGTTCGTCAGGAACCCATGGATGAGGAGCCGATCCGGCGTTCGGACTCCCGCGTGCTTCAACATTGCGGGCCACATCAGCGCATGGAACCGCGCGATGTCCTTCCCAATGACATGCGTTACCTCCGCTGTATCCCACCACTCGCGCTCCTCGTGATCCGTGAAGTACCCTAAGCCAGAGATGTAGTTCGTCAGCGCATCGCACCAGACGTACATCGTCTGCTGCTCATCTCCCGGTACCGGTATTCCCCACGAGAGACTCGACTGCGGACGCGAGAATGAGACGTCCTCCAAGCCCTGCTCGAGTAAGGAGAGTGTCTCCTGTGCGCGGAATGCGGGAAGGATCCGGTAGCAGTGGCCGTTTGCCTCTGCCATGAGGAGTTTCTGGAGCCAGTCACGCTCTCGGCTCAGGAGGAAAAACCAATTCTCTTCCGAAACTTTCTCCGGCGCAGCGAGATGGTTCGGACACTGCCCATCCACGAGCTCCTTCTTCGTCAAGAACTTCTCGCAGCCACTGCAGTAGAGACCGGTGTATGCGCGCTTCTCCAGCATTCCGGCAGTGCAAAGCTTCTTCCAGAGCTCCACCACCGTCGGCCAGTGCTGCTCCCGATCCGTCGTCCGGATGAAACGATCGGCTGAGATGTGTAATCGCACGTAGAGGTCCTTAAACAGTGGGACAGTACGATCGACCAGCTCCTTCGGTGTCAGGCCCTCTGCCTCCGCTGCCCGGTGGATCTTCACACCATGCTCATCCGTACCGATCTGGAACAAGACCTCCTCTCTCTGAAGCCGCAACCATCGTACGATGATATCCGCAAGCACCTTCTCCAACACATGCCCCATGTGCGGTGGAGCATTCGGGTAATCAATGGCCGTGGTGAGGTAACGACGCATGCGAAAAGACTACCTATACAACGCTACCGAAGCCACTGAAGCTAGCTTCAGGAGGCGGCTGCCGTGATCACAAGAATGGCGTAGGTGATCAACGCATCGGCGACGAGTGCGAGGATGAGCCCAAGCACGGCGTACATCACGATCTTCTTTGCCTCCGTGCGCCCCTCCTCCCCTCCCCGCGCAATGATGAGCCTGATGCCCGCGTAGATGATGACACCAACCGCCACGCCACCGATGAGCCGGAGCAGGAGACTCGTCACTTTGAGCGCCAGCAGCGCGGGTGCCCCTGTTCCAACACTGCAAAACGGGAGTGTCGAACAGATCATGGCCCACATGGTTGCAACGCCTGGCCCCAGAGCAGTCCCGGCCGTATCGATGGTCACGGCGTGTGCCGTGGGGACGAAGAGGCTGAGAATGACACGCATGAGCGACATCGTTAGAGACCGAGGAGTAGAAGTGCCTGCACGAGCGCGCGTGCACCATTGACCGTGATCGCCCCCCCAACTGACCACTTGATCGTGCTAAGAGCCTTCTGGAACTCATCGGGTTTCCCACTCGTCAACGCCATGCGGATACCGGCGAACATAATGACGAGCATGAATGTTGCATTGAAGAGCAGTAGTGCAACGCGCACCACCGAAGGGAGTACCCCCCCGAACAGGAAATCCGGAGCCAACTGTCCCCAGTACTCTGTCGCAACGAACTCGACGAGTGATTGGGAACCGAGCGCCAATCCCAACCCGAGAAGAGCGTAGAGTATTGCCCATCGCCCCTGCGTTACCTGAGCTTCATCCCCCGTTGCAAACATCAATTGGCCACCCGCAACAACGATAAAGATCACAGCAGCCGCTGCAGCGATATTAATGAGAAGTTGGATTGCGGCTGGCAGGGTACTTGCGAAGAGCACATCAAACACCGGAGCTCCTCCACATCCGGGGAGTCCCGTGCAGATGACACTCGGCTGCGCGAACACTGGTAGTGCAGCAAAGAGGAATGCAGCCGCCAGAAGGAGTAGTGAGAGAAAGCGCATCGCGGTCGACGATAAGATCTTACTGAATATAGAAGGAAGGATTCAGCGTTCGCAGGAGCATGCCCGCAAGCACGAGAACAATGAGGCCGATGATCGCTGTGCGCAGCCGATCGACTCCCTCCGAGCGCTTGCCCTGATCACCACCGGACATAATGATCTGGAGTCCAGCGATGACAGCCATCAGCACAGCCACTCCTGCTGCGGTTCCGATGAGCCACGGCCAGAGTAAATTGAAGTAGGTGTAGAACGTCTGGAGTGGTCCACCACCAGTCGGGATGATCGCAACGCCCCCAATCGGCTCAAGAAGCCTGACCCCCTGCTGTGCAGAAACGCTCTCGGAAGAGAGTGCCCACGCTGCAAAACCGAAACTGATCTTTGTGAGACGTTGCAGGTACATCAGGGTATTGTAGCAGATTCCACCTTTTCCCGCGAGCCCTCGCAGGGGCATCTGCATAGGTTCAGTTACATCTTGCAGATGAACCCAAAAGAGATACGACACCCTCGTGCAGCGAGCGAGAGTGATTGTCTGGGCAATGTGTATTCTCTACAGTGGGTTGCTGGGGGTGTCGACCGTTGTGCTGCATCTGCAACATTTCACGGTGCGGATCGCGTGGCATTCAATCCTCAGCTGGAGCCTCCCGGTGAGCCTGTCCATGAGGAGCTGCCGGTGCGGTGAGGAGGACAGTGAGTTTGCGTTGTCCCGGCGGAGCTAGACTCCGCCGGGTGAAGTTCCATCAGGCACGCAGGCTGGAGCGGGTTACTGGAAATTATTACAACCAGGATCCTTCCTGTTACAAAGCTTTCTTTGTAAGAGGAGACATATATGTTCCTTCTTCAGCAAGAATTTTGAAGGCCAGCGTCTGTAATTGTTTTTTCGTCAGTCGCATAGTCCCGAATTTTTCCTGCATATCCTTCTTGGACAGCACCGTCTTCAAACGCAGAGTCGCAGCTTCACACTCTTGAAGCATATTTTCTAACGGTCTTCCTTCCTCAAGTGACAGAGCACAAACGACATCAAGATGGTTTTTCTCCATTCTCCTATCTTTCCTTCGAGCTGTAGTTCGAATTTTTTCAGGTAGAGAGGAGAGTATTTCATCAATTGCAGTTCTCACCGCGCCGGTAATGACCAAGTATTCCCTGAGTAAATTTTCTAGCGCACCTGCGTCGGCACTCTGTGCAGACACAGCTGATAATTTTCTATGAAGAGCCTTACACCAGCCGAGCATCGTCATCCCTTTTTCGCTCACACGTCGATATTAATACAAAAAATAAATTTTGTCTATGGAGCGGGATACCCATTCGACTCCGCTTCGCTCCGCTCAGGGTAGCCGCTCAAGCCAGAAAACACTTCGCCCTTCAGGCTCGCGTTTTTGGCTTGGAGCGGGATACGGGGATCGAACCCGCCTCTCAAGCTTGGGAAGCTTGCGTACTACCACTGTACTAATCCCGCAGAAACAACATTGACAGAAGGACCGGTGATGCCCCGCACCAGACGCTTCGCGTCGATGCGGGGCAAAGTATCTTCGGGCTCACGCTGCGCCCTTCGGGCTTGCGTTCGCCTCGAATTCAACTTTGGAGTATAGTCACAACAAAGGAAGAAACAAATGAATTCCCGCCCGCCCTCGCTTTTAGCTGGTGGCGGAAAATTAGAGTCCCTGAATAATCACATCTTTCAAATACTGATTTCTGAAATCTGTCTTTTCTCCAATGTGCGCTTTGCCGTCAGAAACAAATCTTGCGGACAGCGATTTCTCGTATTTATTGCTCAACTGCTGCAACAATTTCAAAATTTCAACAACTCTTTTTTTGTCTTGATTTACAGCAATTGGGTACGTGTCGATTCCCAAACCAGAATGTAGGCTTAAAAATATATTTCGTTCAATAGTAAAATTCCCTCTTTCATACTCCTCTGCCAATTCAAAATCCTCCAGACACGGAAACATCAAACCGCAAAGACCAATCGGCTTGGGATTTTTGCCCTTAATAAATTTTGAAATTGTTGTGTAAATATCGGTTGTTGCCGAATGGCTAAAATTTATACCTAATCTTTTTACAAAATTTACCAAACTGCTTGAGCCTTGAAATAGTGGAGCAATTGACGAATCAATTCCCAAGTAACCATCAAAGGGTTTTAAGAGAAGATCGATTTCTTCCAATACACTTTTAATTTTCCCCAGCCATTCAGCAACACTTTTACAATTCTCTGATAAATCAGTCGGCTGCAGGCCAACGCTAAAACCATTTTGACCAAATTTTGCGGACGGAAAATAAGGGCTTGAAGCTGGTAAATTAAAGCCGTAGGTAAACCTAAAAGTATTATCAGGCTTGTGTTCGATTATTTTAAAGAGAATATCGATATGTTCGGTCATAATGTTCTCATTTGTTAAATTCAAATTTATCGCCTTATTTTCCGATTTTAAAAAGTCGGCAAAATTTTCATTTAATTCTCCAAATGCTAGTTCGCCTAAACCTAATAAAATTCCTTTATCTGATAGTTCTTTATCGTCTATCTGCGTATTATAACTATTCAAACAAATTCTTTTTGTTTGAATAGAAAAATCCCTCTCTTTTAAGAGTCGGTAAATTCCCTCAAGTTTTTCAACCTCTTGACTTGTTACTTCATTTGTAAATAAGCAAATTGTTCGGATTACCTTGTCCATAGATTTATATTACTTGCATTTAGTTTATAAAAATATCTTGCAATCTCGGCGAAGTTCCATCCGCAGATGGAACGGAGCCAGGTGCCCCGCACCAGTCCCTCGACAAGCTCGGGACGATGCGGGGCAAAGTATCTTCGGGCTCACGCTGCGCCCTTCGGGCTTGCGTTCGCCTCGAATTCAACTTTGGAGCGGATGACGGGCTTCGAACCCGCGACCTTTGCCTTGGCAAGGCAACGCTCTAGCCAACTGAGCTACATCCGCAGCAGCGGCAATTCATCCTACCACCACTGTCTTTTCAGATGAAAAATTGTCGCGGGCACTGTACTGGAACTGGCATTCCCACACACAAGCCTAGTACTGGTGCCCTCGACAGGAATCGAACCTGTATCTCCAGCTCCGGAGGCTGACGGTCTTCCTTTGACCTACGAGGGCACTTTGCTGAGCTACAAGCGCATACCGAACGAAGATGATTCTAACACTCTGCCCCATAGGTTTGCCTTGACCCCGCATACAGGAGGTGATACACTTTGGATACACCCTACCTTCCCGCCATGCCCACCCGCAAGAAACGCCTAAACATTACCCTTCCGAAGCACATTGCCGTGTACCTCAAAATGATCGCCATGCGCGACGACGTTCCACAGGCAACAAAAGCTGCTGAGCTCCTCGAGAAAGCTCTCGAGATCGAAGAAGATGCTTTCTTCAGCCGACTGGCCGACGAGCGAGTACGCAAGAATAAGAAGTTCATCTCACACAAAGAATTCTGGTCAAAGGTCCTATGACGCCATTCACCATCGTCTATGGAACCATTCTGCGACCGAAGACTCTCAAGCACCTTTCTCCAAAAGAACTGCGTGCGATCAGACGTGCAATAGAGCAGAAACTCACTATAAATCCGCGAGTATTCGGGAAACCTCTCCGAAGGTCTTTGAAAGGATGCTGGGTTTTGCGGGTCGGTGACTACCGAGTCATTTACCGCATTGTCGGTACAATGATAGAGATCTACGTCATCGAGCACCGTTCCACTGTATACAAAAATTTCGAGCGTCAGCTCGGGCCCTCCTGAGCTATGCTTGTAAGGACTATGCGGGTCGGTAGCTCAGTCGGTAGAGCAGTGGCCTTTTAAGCCATTGGTCGTGGGTTCGATTCCCACCCGACCCACCACCCTACGCCAGCAGGGCGGTACACTGGCGATGATGAAGATCGCGCTGGTTCACGAGCTACTGACGATGCGGGGAGGGGCGGAGCGGGTGCTCCGAGTGCTTGCGGAGATATTTCCGGAGGCACCGATTTATACGCTCCTCTATGACGAACGCAAACTCGGCGACTGGTTCCCACCGCACCGAGTACGGACAAGCTTCCTGCAACGCTACGCGTGGCTTTCGACGAATCACCACTGGTACCTTCCATGGTTTACACGCGCCGTCGAAGCATGGGATTTTTCGGAGTTCGATCTCGTGCTCTCAACCTCTTCAGCATTCGCGCATGGAATCATTACCAATAGCGCCCCAAAGCACCTATGTTACGTGAACTCTCCGGCACGGTACCTGTGGGATCGAACACATGATGTGTTGGAGCGTGCAGGGCAAGGACTCTTTGGACCACTCCGCCGCACTGTGCTCTCACTCCTCTCCCACAGCTTGCGCATCTGGGACAGCGAAGCCGCCGATCGACCGGACAAACTGCTCGCCTCGTCGAAGGAAGTACAACGGAGAATCGATCTCTACTGGAGACGAGAGAGCGTGGTCGTGTATCCGCCTCTCGATGACTTCTGGCTCCAGCTCAAGAATCAAGAATTAAGAATTACGAATCACGACTACTTCCTTGTCGTATCGACCCTCGTTCCGTACAAACGGATTGAGCTTGCGATCAGTGCATGCAACGCATTAAAACTTCCCCTGAAGATTGCAGGGGAAGGACCGGATGAGAGGCGCTTGCGATCCCTTGCTGGACCCAGCATCACATTCCTCGGGTACGTGCCGACGGAGGATCTCCCAAAACTCTACACCGGTGCCATTGCAACGATCTTCCCCGGCGAAGAGGACTTCGGGCTCGTCCCCCTCGAATCAATGGCATGCGGAACGCCGGTCATCGCCTACGCTGCAGGAGGAGCATTGGAAACTATGCGTGAGGGTGAAACTGGAACGTTCTTCTCACAGGAAACACCCGAGGCACTCGCAGAGATACTGCATCGATTCGACCGCAAACAATTCAATCCAGAGTTCTGCCGAGCGCACGCGCAGCGCTTCTCGCGGGAGCGGTTCGAGAGAGAGATCCAGGAAAATGTGAGAGAACTACTGGAAGAGGTGTATTCCCAGCTCTAGGATGAAGCCATGAAAACCCTGCGTCTGCTCGCCGCTTCTCTCCTCTTCGCCAGCATCACACTCCCCCACCAAGCTGAGGCGAAATGTGGTGACGTTGCGCTGTCGGCCCGCACACCCGGAGAACTCGCACGCATGCGGAAGGCTGTTCCCACGAGTGCCATTATCTATAAGCGCTCGACCCGCGAACGAGTGAAGGACTACCACAAGCGCACGCGACGGCAGTACAAGCGACCCATTCAGAGAGTCTCTGTCTCGATGAACACCTACCGAAACCGGCAGTACAATCTGACGATCGAGTACCCCATTGGCTGGACTGTCGAGGAGGGATTCTTCGGAACACTGGTTTCCTTCATCTCGCCACTCCGTGATGCGCGGGATCAGCTCACCGAGAACGTGAACGTTCTCATCCAGGATCAGGGTGGGGAAATGGTCGACCTTGCACTGGCAACAAACATCGCGCTGGAGGAATTACAGAAGCTCCCAAACTTCATACTCGTTACCTCAGAGCCAACGACAGTCGGAGGCCGCAGAGCCCATGCCGTTGTCTACACCTCTGAGAGTGATGGCAGCACTTCGCTCAAATTCAAGCAGGTCTGGACGATGCAGAACGACGGTCTCTACGTCTTCTCCTTTGCTGCGGAGCCCTCACAGTACGACGAATATGTCCAGATCTTCGAGCGGATGCTGGATACCGTCTCCCTCGGAGCCCGCTAGAAGAGGACCTGAGCGCGTTGCGGTGCTTCACGGCCGAACTTCTCGTAAGCGCGCCGCGCTACGAGGCGACCTTTGGGTGTGCGCTCGAGGTACCCCTGTTGGATGAGGAACGGCTCGTAGACGTCCTCGATCGTCTCCTCTTCGTCAGCAAGGATCGCGGCGATCGTGGAGAGCCCGACCGGCCCTCCCCCGAACGTATCCATAATCGTTGTGAGAATGAGCCGATCCGTCGCGTCGAGGCCATCGTGGTCAATCTCGAGAGAGTGCAAGGTCTCATCGACGCAGGGAAGATCAATAGGAGTCCTTCCTTGCACCTGCGCATAGTCCCGCACGGATCGGAGGAGCCGGTTCGCGATGCGGGGAGTCGCTCGACTCGCGCAGGCAATGCGGTGCGCTGCGTTACCATCGAGTGGCACACTGAGAATCTTGGCAGAGCGTTCAACGATTTGTTGCATCTCGGAAACTTCATAGAAGCCGAGTTTGAAGCTGTGGAGAAAGCGATCGCGCAAAGGGGCGCCCATCGCTCCCGCACGCGTCGTTGCGGCGACGAGCGTGAAGGGCTTGAGCTGCAAGCGCATCGAGCGGGCGGTCGGCCCCTTCCCGAGAATAATATCCAAGGCATAGTCCTCCATCGCGGCGTAGAGCATTTCCTCAACGACGGGACGCAGGCGGTGCACTTCATCGATAAAGAAGATGTCTCCGTCCTGAAGGTTGCTGAGGATCGAGGCGAGATCGCCGGGTTTCTCGAGTGCCGGACCACTCGTGCTGCGTACGGGGACGTTCATCTCCCGTGCGATGATGTGTGCGAGAGTCGTCTTACCGAGTCCCGGTGGTCCATGGAGGAACGTGTGACCGAGAGGTTCACGACGCTCCTTCGCCGCCGCCATGTGAACGAGTAGGTGACCTTTGATCTTGCTCTGTCCGATGTACTCTGAAAGCGTGCGGGGGCGGAGGGTCTGCTCGAACGCAGTGTTCTCTCCGGACGTGCGCTCAGGCTTCGTAATGGGTTTCCCCTGACGGCGAAGCACCATAGCCGCAGGATAGCACAGTTGAATTCGAGGCGAACGCAAGCCCGAAGGGCGCAGCGTGAGCCCGAAGATACTGTGCCCCGCACCATCCCGAGCTTGTCGAGGGATTGGTGCGGGGCAAAGCACTTCAAGTAGACTGATGTGTGATGAAGGCGCTCCTGATAACAGGGTTCTTCCTCGTCCTCATTGGACTCGGGATACTCGATAGTGTGTTCACAGGAGAGGAGCTCTGGTACCCAGAAGTGCGTGAGCCCACGGAAACTCCTGGGGTGACGCCTCCCGTCAAAGAACCAAGCAAACCCCTCCCAAACATCCTCGGGGTCCTCAAGACGCAGGGGATCACTGCGCAAGAAACGAGCGAGGTCAGCCTTATCCGCCGCGTGATTCCTCAGGAAACTCCTGTAACGACGCTTGTTCTCCTCAGGGAGGGAGACCGGATCGGACTACTGTCATGGGTCGAATCCTCAGATGTTGAGAGACACTTCCTCTCCCTCAAGGAATCCCTCCACGTCTCCTTCTCTCCAGACGTGCGTGACCTGCGCGACGAGCAACAGAAGCAAGAGGGAAAGCCTTCGCGCAACATCCTTTCCTTCTTCGATCCGTCGCTCGGTCACGAACGCTTCATCTTCATCCACATTCAGAAGCGCCTCTACGAGCTTCGCATCGCCGAAGGAAAGGACGAACCGATGAACAGCCTCATCGACGCCCTCACTCAATAGTGACACCCATGCTCCGGGCGGTTCCCTCGATGATCTTCACCGCTTTCTCGAGATCCTGCGTGTTGAGATCCGGCATCTTGATCTGTGCAATCTCACGAAGCTCCCCGCGGGTGATCGTCCCAACCATATTCTTACTCGGCTCCCCACTCCCCTTCTCAATCTTCGCCTGGCCTGAGCTCGTCGAACGGGCCTGCTCGAGGATGAGCGTCGCCGCGGGGGGCTGCTTCAGGGCAAAGGAGAATGTCCGGTCCTCGTAGACAGTCACCTCGACCGGAATTAACTGCCCCTGCCGATTCTTCGTCGCCTCATTGAACTTACAGCAGAAGCCGCTGATGTCCACCCCCGCTTGCCCGAGAGCGGGGCCGAGTGGAGGAGCAGGGTTCGCCTGTCCACCGCGCACCTGCACCTTAATGACTTTCTTCACAACTTTGACCATAGAGCTGAAGGAGCATAGAGTGACATCTCAAATCGGTCAATTGTCAATTGTTAACGGTCAACTGTTCGTACGGTGCGGCAATGTGTTGTGCGTGCAGAGGGAAAGTAATCCTCCTAGGCTAAGACGGATCTTCCCCAGTGCAGCTATGTTAAATTTCCCGCAAGTACTCTTTGGCGAGGTTGGAGTCTTCTACGGAATTCTCCTCCCGCTTGTCGTCATCCAGATCCTCGCCCTCCTCCTCATTCCTTCACTCCTGAGGCCCGGGGCAAAACCTGATGCCGCTCTTCAGGCGACCTACTGCTACCTCATGCAAATCGCGGGAGTGCTCCTCATGACATTGGGCGGGGTTCCGGCGCTCTACAGCGTGCTTGCGGGACAGGACTACACGAGCACGACGTACCTCGCGCTCCTCATCGTTTTCGGTACCGGTGGCTTCACCTTCCTCTGGCACGACAACCTGATACAGAAGATTGATGAGGCCTCCAAGGCTGTCCCGCAGGCGATCTACCTCTACACATTCAAGTTCCTCGGCTACCTCGCATCGCTGCTGGCGACCCTCACACTGCTCCTCACCATGCTGCTCGGGGCAACCACCCCAATCACGAGGTGGTGGGTGATGCCGGTCATCGTCCTCGCGTACGGACTCCTTCTGCTTTGGTGCACACGAAGTGAGATGGATCTCCCTCTGCCCAAGAAGACCTTCTCGCTCCCCTCCTTTCTTCCACCGACTCCAAAACCATTCGGGAAGATTGTCCCTGTTGCGAAGAGGAAGAAGTAGAACTACACTCTCGGCTCCATGACGTTAAAGTCTAGCCCTCTCGCCCGCAAGCACGGGAAGAAGTACGCGCAGGCACGCGCATTGATTGCCAAGCCCAGTTACCCCGTCGCCGAAGCGGTGGATCTCCTCACGAAACTATCCACCTGTTCCTTCGATGCCACCGCCGAAGTCCACATTCGGATCAATGCAGATACGACACAGTCCGATCAACTCGTCCGGACGACTGTCCTTCTACCCCATGGAACGGGGAAAGATATCCGTGTTGCCGCTTTCGCGCCCGACGCTCTGATCGACGAAGCGAAGAAGGCCGGTGCGCACCGTGCGGGGAACGAGGACCTCATCAAGGAGATTGAGCGAGGGAAGATCGACTTCGACATCGCTGTCGCTCATCCAAAGCTCATGAAGGACCTTGGAAAGGTCGCGAAGATCCTTGGACAGAAAGGTCTCATGCCGTCGCCGAAAGCCGGCACGGTTACCGAGCACATCGGCAAGGCCATCGGAGAACTCCGCAAGGGTCGCATCGAGTGCAAGATGGATACGCAGGGCATTATCCACGCTATCTTCGGGAAGCTCTCCTTCGGACCGAAGAAGCTCGAGGAGAACCTTACGACTCTCCTCGAGGCGATCAAAGAAGCAAGGCCCTCAGGGATAAAGAGCGACTACATTGTCTCGATCACGATCACGCCGACGATGGGGCCGGGGGTACGGGTAGAGGTTCCTTAGATTCCTTAGATTCCTTAGATTCCTTAGGTTCCTTAGGTTTGCTAGGTTTGTTAGGAAATAAATTGAGTGTGCCGGCAATGAGAAGAGAGAACAGGATTCTTCAAGATGAGAATCAATGAAGAATCTCTTGCTGCTCCTCTTGCTGCTCCTCTTCACAGCGGCGGCCTCTGCGCAGGAGCCGGAGTTTATCCCAGCGTCGGGAATGTTACCGGGTACACAGTGTGACTTCATCCAAGGGGAGTTCGACTTCGATTGCATCCCGATCTACGTCGGGTACTTGACCCAGCTCTTCTTCGGCATGACGGGGGGGTTTGCTCTCTTCGAAATCATCAAAGGTGGGTACCAGTACGCGATGACGGGGCTCCAGATTGCCGGTGACAAGGAAGCAGCGAAGGCGCGGATCACGTGGGCGCTCGTTGGCCTCACGGTCTCGATCCTCGCGTTCCTCATTGTCGACTTCGTCATCACTGGACTAGTATTAGGCCCATAACCTATGCGAACCGAGAGCACCGACCCACCATTCACATCGCTGCGCATCATCGGGAAGAAGGCGCAGAAGCTCCTGGCACGCGCCCGCGCGACCATGGAGAAGCCAAAGGAAGTGAGGAAGGAGAAGCTCTATGCACCTGCGGCCGAGGAGGAGGTCCTTGTCCGCATCTCGATCCACAGTGTCGTGAAGGCAATCTTTGCGGTACTCGCGGTATTCTTCGGTACTCTCATCGTATGGCACCTCCAGGACAAACTGATGCTCCTCGTCCTCGCCCTCTTTCTCGCCGCGATCATCGATCCCGGCGTGCAGGCCATGCGCCATGCGGGGATCCCGCGAGGGGTCGCGATCCTCATCCACTACGTCATCGCACTGACACTCCTCCTCTTCCTCCTCGTCTCTCTCATTCCGATCATCGCCGATCAGCTCCAGCAGATCGCCCTCTTCATCAGCGCGGAGGTGAACCTCTTCCTCGCCGATCCGACGATCGATCTCCCCTTTCTGACAGACGAGGTCAACACACGCCTCACGATCCTCGTCCAGACGACCCTCCAGGACCTCTCGATTACGCGATTCACGGATGCACTCAGGGAGTTCGGCCAGAACCTCTCAGTCGCTGCGCAGGGGTCGCTGCGCCTTGCTGCGCAGCTTGCCGGCTCCGTCGTGAACTTCTTCGTCAACCTCATCCTCGTCCTCGTCCTTGCCTTCTTCATCCAAACGGAGAAGGAGAAGACTATTGCCTGGGCTCGAGGTTTCCTCCCGATTCGCTACCGCCCGTATATCGATAACAAGTCCGAGGCGATTCATCTCAAGCTCGCCCAGTGGGCACGAGGCCAGCTCCTCCTCTGCCTCTGCGTCGGTCTCCTCGTATTCCTCGCCCTCATCATCCTCCGAATGCCGTACGCGCTGACCCTCGCGATTCTCGCCGGATTCACCGAATTCATCCCCGTCATCGGACCCTTCATCGCAGCGATCCCGGCCGTCCTCATCGCGCTCACACAGAAAGGGTTCCTCTGGGCCGTCGTCCTCGCCGGGGTGTACTACATCATCCAGTGGTGTGAGAATAACCTCCTCGTCCCGCTCATCATGAAGCGGGCCGTAGGGCTCTCCCCCATTGCCATCATGATGGCGATGCTCATCGGAATCAGTTTCCCGTCAGTCATTCACCCCGTCCTCGGCATCATCCTCTCGATTCCAGCAACGACCATCATCGCCCTCTTCCTCGAGGATTGGCATGAGGGACGACCGCAGGACTAAGCGAAAGTGTATCAGGTTTGACATTTCAGAATAATTGAGAAATTTTTCCGGTTTGTCACTGGCCAGGCGGCGATAGACTATGTACAATGATGTGACGCTCTTCACGCTATATCTATGCACCCGTTTGACAGGTTTACGCCGAATGCAAAGCTCGCGCTCCAGATTGCAGAACAGGAGGCAAAGAACATGAAGGCGAGCTACATCGGGACGGAGCACCTTTTGCTCGGTCTCCTCTCGATCCCGAAGTCGCTGGGCTTCTCGATCCTGACAGGTGCAGGCGTCACGCAGGAGAACGTCCGCATTCTCCTGAAGGCCATGAAGAACGCGAACATCGAGGGACAGCATGTGAAGCATGGCCTTTCGACATTCCTCCACACAGTCATCGAGCAGAGTGTCCTCACGGCACACAAATTCCGCCACGCAAATGTCGGTACGGAGCACCTCCTCCACTCCCTCGTTTCCACAGGCAAGAATGGCGCGACGCTCCTCCTCGAGAACATGCAGGTCGATTCGGAGGATCTCCGTGCCCGCGTCGAGGAGATGTTCGGCCAGATCAACCAGTTCAAGCAACAGAGTCGGAACATGGAACAATCCCTCGAAGCCTTCTTCCACGGACTCCAGGGTGTGATCGTCGGCATGCAACAGGGAATGGAACCAGAGGGGCTGAAACGCAGAAAAGCAGATGGGAAAAGCAAGACTCCTGTCCTCGATTACTTCACCGATGACCTCGTTTCGAGAGCCCGTGAGGGCAAGACCGACCCGATCATCGGACGCGAGGAGGAGATCGAACGGATGGTCCGAATTCTGAACCGCAAGACAAAGAACAACCCAGTCCTTATTGGGGAACCAGGAGTCGGGAAGACAGCGATTGTTGAGGGACTCGCCCAGCGGATTGCAACAGACGCGGTGCCAGATTCCCTACGCCACACGCGCATTCTCCTCCTCAACATGGGCTCCCTCGTCGCAGGAACGAAGTATCGAGGGGAGTTTGAGCAGCGCTTCGACGACATCATCAAGGAAGCGCAGAAGTGCGAGAACGAGATCATCCTCTTCATCGATGAACTGCACACCGTCGTCGGGGCAGGATCCGCGGAGGGATCCCTCGACGCGGCAAATATTCTCAAACCGGCGTTGAGTCGTGGCTCGCTCCGCGTCATCGGGGCAACAACAACGGATGAGTACCGGACGGTCGAGAAGGATCGCGCCCTCGAACGCCGCCTCCAGTCGATCATGGTCGATGAGCCACGGGTCCCCGATGCGGTGAAGATCCTACAGGGGCTCAAGGCGAGCTTCGAGCAGTTCCACCACCTGACGATCATCGATGAGGCGATCGATGCGGCAGTACACCTGACGAAGCGCTACCTGCCCGAGCGCTACCTCCCCGACAAAGCGATCGACGTCATCGATGAAGCGGCGGCAGGAAAGAGTCTCCAACACCGGCAGGCAACACCCGAGCTCCGTAAACTCGAGGAAAAGCTTGAGCAGCTCAGTGGTAAGCAACAGCAGGCCGTCCGTGAGCAGAAGTACCACTTGGCGCTACGCTTGAAGCAGGAACAGCAGCAGCTCAAGGACCGCTTGGATGCCCTGAAGCACGCCGAGGACGGTGACCGACGGACGCCTATCCAGATCACCGACGATGACATCGCGGAGGTCGTCAGTCGGATGACGGGCATCCCCGTGACGAAACTCATGAAGTCCGAGGCGAAGCGCCTGAGCAACCTCGAGCTCATCCTACGGAAGCACGTCATCGGACAGGATGAGGCAATCCAGAAAGTCGCACGGGCGATCCGGCGCAGCCGCGTGGGAATCAGCGATGCCCGCAGACCGACCGGCTCCTTCCTCTTCCTCGGACCGACTGGAGTCGGGAAGACCGAACTCGCGCGGACGATCGCGCGTGAAGTCTTCAATCGTGAGGATGCACTGGTCAAGATCGACATGTCGGAGTTCATGGAGCGCCACAACGTCTCGCGACTCGTCGGCGCGACACCGGGCTACATTGGCTATGAGGAGGGAGGCCAGCTGACGGAAGCGGTACGGCGCAAGCCGTACTCCGTCGTGCTCTTCGATGAGATCGAGAAGGCGCACCCAGAATTCTTCAACGTTCTCCTCCAGATTCTCGAGGATGGCGTCCTCACCGATGCACAAGGGAAAAAAGTCGACTTCACGAACGCGGTCATCATTATGACGAGCAACATCGGCGCCGAGAAACTGACGAAGCAGGCTGCGAAGATCGGGTTCAAACTCGAGGACGAGGCAAAGGCGGAGAAAGAGATCTACGAGGAGAAGTGCCAGGAGGTCCTCAAGGAACTCAAGGACCACTTCCGACCAGAGTTCATGAACCGCGTCGATCACATCATCGTCTTCAATGCCCTGAACCAAGTGCACATCCGCAAGATCGTTCGGATGCACCTCGATGAGCTCGATACACGACTGGCGCCGCAGGGCTTCACGCTCGAGGTCGACCAGAGGGCAGTGAACCTCCTCGCCGAGGAAGGCTTCGATCCCGAGTACGGTGCCAGGCCAGTGCGACGGGTGATCCAGGAGAAAGTCGAGGCCGAGATTGCTGAGCACATCCTGAAGGATATCTTCCACAAGGGTGATACCATCTACATCGTGAAGAAGGATAAAGGTCTCGAGTTCCTCCACCGCGACAAGCCTACGAGGAAGGAGAAGCTAGAGCCTGTGGAAGAAGTCGAGCAAGCAGAAGCAAGTTCCCGCGCTCGACCCTGAGTGACAGCAGGCTGACCGTGTGCTATACTAGGGGGATTCATGGCGATCGACTCCGTCAAGATCCCCCAGAACGTCTACATCGAGGACCGCATTGTCGGTCCCCTGACGCTTCGACAGACTCTCATGATCGCCTTGGGTGGGGGCTTCAGCTATGCCCTCTGGGCAATGCTGAACAAAGCCTACGGTAGCCTGAGTGTCTCCGTCACGATCCTCGTCTGGCTGCCTGCCGTTATCGCGGTCGCCTTCGCGTTCGTGAAGATCAATGACTTAAGCCTCATGCGCATCCTGCTCCTCTTGTTTGAGCGCATCAGGAAACCTGCTGTACGGACGTGGGCACCACGGCGAGGAATCATGATCACAATTCGCACAAGTGCACACAAGACCGACGAGCAGAAAGTAGAGGAACAAAAGAAACAGGATGCAGCTCAGCAGCAAAAGCAGGAGAAGATCCGGGAGCTCAGTGCGATCCTCGATGCGGGCATGCAGCAAGAAACTCCACCCTCAGTGGAGGACATGACGCCGCCC
>Ga0213870_1000167_pt1 | contig 34926 bp, 26 predicted proteins | sample WICALVC2017_Meta_FD_160119 | JGI IMG/M metagenome (GOLD analysis project Ga0213870, IMG submission 160119) | Freshwater microbial communities from subterranean cave lake in Wind Cave National Park, South Dakota, United States - WICALVC2017 | ecosystem: Environmental > Aquatic > Deep subsurface >...
GTATTGAAATCATTAGATAATTTTAAAATTTTTTAAGCATTTTTCGTCTTTTTTAGAGGATTTCAACAAAGTCACAAAGTTATTAAAATCGCACTTTTTCGACAGTCCCTTAAGTTGGTAGCGAGACAAGCAATATGCAAGCTAGTGAGGCGAGCGCAGAAGTTTTTAAGCGAGGCATATCCAGGGCGATATGTTGAGCTTAAAAATCTTCGAGTACGCTGCAATAGCGCCGCAGATTGGTTGTCGCAGTAGAACTTAAATGCAATATCTCGGTTGAAGGTTCAATCAGTAACAAGCAAGTGCAGAACCGATTCTAAACGACGGGTCTTACGCCGTGGTAATAAATACGTGCTCTACAGCTGAGAAGCTATAGCGCAAGGCGAGGCGGAGGTCTTACGCCATGGTAATAAATACGTGCTCTACAGCGGTCCTGCATAACTTTACGCATTAATATTAAATTTATTATTTAATATTGATAAGTTATAAAATAGTTTTAATCTATTAGATATATTTTTAGACAAATTATTTTAGAAATGATAAATTTTTATTATTAATTATAGTAGTTTAAATAATTTTATCTGTGTAATAAAACACATAAATATAGATAAGTTATGCAGGAGAATATTTTTGCATGTTTATATTGGGATCTATTGCGGAATGCTGCGCCACTTCTTTGCGGAATGCTGCGCCACTTCTTAAGATGTGCTCTTGGCAAGCAAAATTCCCCATGTCGGCAAAAAATGGTTCAGATGGACATTTCATTGCCTCATTTGAAATAAAAATGGCCAAAACCGTGACATCCGCCAAGCGAAAAAATCCTTGCCCGCATCCTTGAAGAAACATAAGATTTTTAGCATTCGGTTGAAGGAAGTTGGAGCGATAAGATATACTGAGCGCAAACAGGAAGTTGGAGCAACAAAATTTTCTTTTGCAGCGCATATTGGCGGAGAGTTGGAGCGACAAAATATACTGAGCGCAAACAGGAAGTTGGAGCGATAAGATATAATGAAACTAGCGATAAGTAGTAAAAGAGTGGTGACCCCAAGTGGGATAAAAGAAGCAGTCGTTTTGGTAAACGATGGCGTTATTGAAGATGTTGTGTTTTCGGATAGTGCCGGATTTGCCGGAGCATACACAGCCGGAATGCGCGCAGGAGGCGCAAGTGACAATGCCCGATATGTAGGCGACAAATTGGGAGGCAAATCCTCCAGTCAAACAATTCCTGCCAATTATTTAAAAGAAGATTACGGCAATGATGTGATTATGCCCGGTATAGTCGATACCCACGTCCACATCAATGAACCTGGACACACGGATTGGGAAGGTTTTGAGACAGCCACAAAAGCTGCAGCAGCTGGAGGAGTGACCGCTCTCATTGATATGCCCTTAAATAGTATTCCTGTCACAACGACTGCGAAAGCGTTTGAAGAAAAACTTGATGCAACAAAAAACAAACTTTGGGTGGATTGTGGTTTTTATGGAGGAGTGATTCCAGATCATACAAAAGAACTCACACCTCTTATTGAGTCAGGAGTTTTTGGCTTTAAAGCTTTTTTAATCCACTCTGGGATTGATGATTTTCCACATGTTAGTGAAAAAGATTTAAGGGATGTGCTGCCGATTTTAGCAGAGTATCAAATTCCACTCTTAGTCCATGCAGAGCTAGCCGGAGGATTTGGCGGAGCATACACAGCCGGAATGCGCGCAGGAGGCGCAAGTGACAATGCCCGATGTGTAGGCGACAAATTGGGAGGCAAATCCGATACAATACAGTGTAGTGGAGCAAAGCCAATTTCTAATCCCCACTCCTATGGAGAGTTTTTATCTTCCCGTCCAAAAATTTGGGAAAACATGGCCATTGAGCTTATGGCAAAGCTTTGCATGGATTATAAAACCCCAGTGCACATTGTTCATTTGTCGAGCGCAGAAAGCATTCCACTTATTGCACAAATGAAAAATGAGCAGCATCTTTTTAGTGCTGAAACGTGTCCACATTATTTAAATTTTTTTAGTGAAAAAATTTTGGATAAAGACACGCGTTTTAAATGCACACCACCAATTCGTGAAAAAGAAAATTTAATAAAACTTTGGGAAGGTTTAAAAACTAGTATGATTGACTTTGTAGTTTCCGATCATTCTCCGTGTATTCCTAAGCTTAAACATTTCAGTGACGGGGATTTTGAAAAAGCATGGGGAGGGATTTCTTCTCTTCAGTTTGGATTCTCTGTGTTGTGGACACAAGCGCAAAAACAAGGCATATCTTTAGAAAAAGTTGTCAGTTGGATGTGTGCAAAGCCCGCTTCATTTGTTGGATTAAAAAAAGGTAAAATTCAAAAAGCTTATGATGCCGATCTCGTTGTTTTTGATCCTGAAAAAAGCTGGGAGGTAAGAAAGGAAAATATTTTTCATAAAAACAAACTTACTCCCTACGAAGGAGAAAAACTTTTAGGAAAAGTAAAAATCACTTTTCTAAGAGGGAGAAAAGTTTTTCAAGATGGAAAATATTTTAATCAGCCTCAAGGACGGCCTCTTTTTAGGAGATAAGCATGAACCAGGAATTTATTTCTTTTACAGGCTTAATAGATCTTGCTTCTGAGAAGCTAGGTGGAAAAGCTTTGAGTGCAAGCGATGAGTTTTTTGCTCCTAAAGAGAACTTATTAAAAGAAGGCCGTGGGGTTTTTATCCCAGAAAAATTTACGGACCACGGAAAGTGGATGGACGGCTGGGAAACAAGGCGTAGGCGGACATTAGATCCTGTCGTATTTACATCACGTAAACTCTCTGGAGATCCTGTCGTATTTACATCACGTAAATTCTCCGGAGATCCTGTCGCATATACATCACGTGCAAGCTCCGGCAAATCCTCCGATGGATTTGATTGGTGTGTTGTGCAGCTAGGGGCTCCTGGGGTTATTTTAGGTGTAGATATTGATACGAATCATTTTTTAGGAAACCATCCTCCTTTTGCTTCTCTTGAGGCTTGCTTTATTGAGGGGAATTTAGAGCCAGAGGATTTACAGGATGTAAGTACGAAAAAATCTAATGCAATTTGGGTTGAGATATTGCCACAAAGTCCTTTAAAGGCAGGGTCACAAAATCTTTTTCCAGCTCACAATCCACAGACTTTCACACATGTTCGGCTTAATATTTTTCCTGATGGTGGAGTAGCTAGACTTAGGATTTATGGCAAGGTTGTGCCAGACTTTGATGCTTCTAAAAAGCAATCTCTAGTTGATTTTGCGTGTGTTCTCAATGGAGGGCAAGTACTTGCATGCAACGACATGTTTTTTGGGTCAAAAGACAATTTGATTTTACCAAAACCTGCAAAAAATATGAGCGAAGGTTGGGAAACAAAAAGAAAAAGAGGCTCGGCAGTAGAAAACACCCTAATAAATTCCTATGACTGGGCCATTATTAAGCTAGGTCTTCCGTGTAAAATTAAAAAAATCGAAGTGGATACGAATCATTTTAAAGGAAACTGTCCTGAGTCTTGTGTGGTTGAATCCTGTGATTTCATATCTACAAAACTTACTGAACTTGTTTGGGATGAAAGCTTGTGGAAAGAGCTTTTACAGCGGACAAGCTTAAATCCACACTCACAACAGTCCTTTGAAAAAGAGCTAAAAAATATTTCTAAGTCAACACATGTACGTTTCAAAATTTTTCCAGATGGTGGAGTGAGCCGTCTTCGTGTTTGGGGCACTCCTTGCTAAAGTTCTCTAAAGAGGATTTATTGCATTGTTGCGGATCTCTAGCATGGGTAAATACTATGGAGACAAGTCAGCCCTTTTTAACTAAAGAGGGTTTGATGAAAAAAGCAAAAGAAATTTGGTGGAGTCTTACTCCAAACGACTGGCTTGAGGCTTTTTCTAAGCATGCTAAAATTGGAAAAATTAAAGATCCTCTTTCAAAAAAAGAGCAAGCAGGCGTTATACGTGCAGATGGTGATGTTATAAAAGACTTAGAAATTTCTAATGCAGAATACGAAAAAAAATTTGGATTTATGTTTATTGTATTTGCAACTGGAAAGTCTGCAAAGCAAATGCATGAAATTTTAATAGAACGCTTGCAAAATGATTATGTAGCAGAGATAAAAATAGCAGCAGCTGAGCAAGAAAAAATTATGTGTCTAAGATTAGAAAGGCTTTTAAATCCATGAGTAAAATTACTATGCATGTTCTGGATACTTCTTTAGGCAAGCCAGCAAGTGGAGTCCCAGTTTTGCTTGAGTTTCAGTCCTCTAAAAACTGGAAAGAACTAGCTCGGTCACAAACGAATATGGATGGAAGAGTTTCACAGTTATTGCCTGAAAGTTCAAAACTAGAAGTAGGGCGTTATCGCATAACATTTGACACAGGAGTTTATTTTAAAAAAAACAATACCAATGGATTTTACCCTTACGCACAAATTGTTTTTGAAGTTTTAGACCCGAGTCAGCACTACCACATTCCACTTTTACTCAGCCCATTTGGATATTCCACTTACCGTGGAAGTTAGTTTGTCTTGAACTTACTTACTGACTGATCAATATTTTTCTGTACCTAATTTTGTAACAACAACACAAATGGTGTATTGTTTAGTATCGGGATTATAAGTAATACCAGGCGAAGAAACATATTGAATGGGCACTGTTGTTTTCACTTGTTGAGAGTCTTTTGTAGAAAGGGTGAGCTTATCCCTATTTAGTAGCACATTTAAGCCCATTTCTAAAGAATTTACATTTTTATTTGTTACACATTGAATACCCCGACTAACTTCTACTTCTGTTTTTTGTGTAGAGGCAAAAGCAATAGGTGATATAAAAGATAAGGTCATTAAATTAATTAAAAAAGTTTGTGGCTTTATTAAATGAAACTTCATGTGCAACTCCTTAGCTAAGGTTTAATATTTATGACACATAGTATTATATATTGACGTGGATGTCAACATTAACTTGATTCTGGTTAGCGCAAGCGAGGAACGGTTGCATATAGGATTGTAAACTCATTGTGAGACTATTTTTCTGCGCTTCCACTGTAGCCATGTAAAACTTTGCAGTTTTCATCCAATATATTAAGTCCTAATATAGTTTCCTTTATGTCTTTTCCGGGGCTTTCCCATGGCTGCCTTGAACGTGTGAGTAGAAAGAATAAGAAACGTAAAAAAATATACTGTCGGAATCTATATTCAATGTTCTTGGACTCAAAGAAATTTTCAAATTATCTACTACAGCTAAGCCAATCTTGTAGTTCAACATATTCTGTGTAGCCATTTCCTTGCGTGCTTCTTCACTACATTTTCTATTGCCAGGTGGTTCGATGGCAAATGTTGAATGAGTTATTGGCACAATAAAAATACCATATTGAATATTTTTTTTATTTCATGGTTAAAATATTAATAGAATCTCTTCATGGCATTGAAATAAACCCCCAAAAATACCATGCATTAAATGGGTTATCTTTTTCCGCACAAACAGTTTTACAGTGTTTTAAAGAAAGACCAGAGTCAAAGCTTCAAACAAATCAAATATGCAGCCTTACTAAAATTCCAAGGCGAACGGTGATCAATTGCCTCAATACTAATGTTAAAACATAATCTTATCCAACGCTATGGCCAAGGGGCACAGGCTCCAGATATCAACTTATTTTTAGAGTATGGGGTCTTTAAATAAACGTATTTTTGTCGATAAAGAATTGAATGTATACGTGTTATCTAAAAACCATTTACTGCATTGTATTAATCTCTTTGTTTGCATGCACTTATCCTCAAAGAAAAGAGAGAGAGTCTGCTGTAGCATTTGCACGAAGCAAGTGCGACAAATTGGAATGTAAATCAGACACAAAAGAGAGAACGCTTGCGGCAAATTTTTCATCGGTCAACACTTGCAAACAGCTGTCTAATGAAGAAAAACAGGACTTTATTGCCCTTACTGAAATAGACAAAAAAATCGCTGAATCTATGGACTCCCTTCATGCGTTGTCGAAGCTCCTTAAACACCAGCAAGACCTTTTAGAAAACAAAAATTTTTCTTTTGAGCTTTTTTATCAAAAAGGAGAATTTCAGTTTGAGCTTTTAGAGAGCTTTATTGAGGTTTTGCTTGAGGATTGTAAGCTCATTCGAAATGGGGAGATACCCTATAATGATCTAAAAAATGCTGATTTTAGAAAAATTAAAAAACTTTGTGGGAAACAAGACAAAAAGCTTGCGCCAACAAAAAGACTACATCCTGATACAACGAGAGAATGGGTTGCTAAAGGTGGAGAGCCGGAGAATTTGCAGGACGCAAATTCGACACAATACCCGGAGAATTTGCAGGACGCAAATTCGACACAATACAATGTTGGTATTCGACATGAAATTGTCACTTATTTAAATCCTATTTATGATCCTCAAACAAAAGCCATTCTTATCTCGCCACAAGAAATTACACAGCTTTGTACAAAGTTTCCAAAACGATTAAACATTGAGGACGATGTTGAAAAGCTTTTCGTGTGTCTCAATGCATTTTTTATAAACCTAGTGGATTATGATACGCAAAAAAAAGAACCGGAGAATTTGCGTGATACAAATTCGACACAATACCCGGAGAATTTGCGTGATGCACATTCGACACAATACTATGTTACCGAGTCTTCTGGAAAGTTTCATTTTAAAACTTTTTCGAAGGATTTTGAAAAGTGTTTAGTTGCTTATGTCGATGGGAGTGTAGTCATTACAAAACCAAGAAAAGGAGAAAGTGTATTTGTTGAAAACCTATCTGCACACCAGATAGAAGCTAAAAACTCTCAAGGCTTACCATCAATTCAAACTACACAGTCAAGTTCACTCAACTTACAACACACACAACAACATGTGCCACAAAACATATCTAAAAATATGTCTAATGACACCTGTGCTCGTGGTACAGCTTTAGAAATACTTGGCAATGAACAATTAGAAGCCCAATACCAAAACGAAAAGCTAGCTTACCTCAAAGCACTTTCGCTGCATCAAGCTCAGGAGCTAAGTCAAGCGTATGTGATTGCTGCTTTAAATTTTTATTGGGACTTGCCTCAGGACTATCAAAAAAATCTAAAAAAATTTCCAGACAGCTGTCAGGATCGTTCAATTAAAGATGAATTAGTTAAAGCTCACCAATTTACACAAGAACAAACAATGGATTTTCTTATCAATAAAAATGGAGCTTCATCGCATGGGAAAAAGCTATTAGAGGTTGTGGCTCAAATTCAAGCCTTGCGTAAGCTTGTTACTCTCTTACTGTATGATCTCGGTGAAAGTGCGATGACAACAACAGCCATTCCACATAGTGTTGGTTTTTTACCTGTTGGAAAAATTTGGGGCAGTGACTATGAATTTCCAATTCCAGGGCTTCGTTTTTTAGCAGATGGTGAAATATTTATTGGACTAAAAGACCATGCAAAATACCAATGCAATCTTTTTTCAATGATATCTAGTGAGTCTGCTTTACGATCTCCTGCGCTTCTTACCAAAGCTGATCTGGAAATCAGAAAGTTAATGAGCGATGAAAAATTTAAAAAACAAGCTTTTTGTAATACACCGGAGCATTCACAGCAGGGCTGTGAGCCACCACCTTCGTTTGCGTTTTATTTAAGGCAAACTGATCCACAGTCCTTATTAAAAAGTGCAAGCAATCAAATTTCTATGCGCACGTGGTGTTCTTATCGGTATGCAGCGGCCCAATTTTTAATTTTAAGAGAGAAAGAACTTTTAAGTCTTTATCCTGTGCTTGCGCACGCTAAAAAAGATTCTGATGGAAAAATTGGCGAACCTCTTTTTAAAAGACTGCTAGATATGAAAGCAGGTGTGGATGATAAAATACGTTATGCTGTAGACGAAAATAAAGAAGCAGTCCCACAAATCCAAAATGATTTAAAAAAATATCTGAAAAAAGTATGTAGCAATCCACAAGAAAGTGCGTACATGTCTTTACTGGATAGCAGTTTTCAACAAGGATTTGATTATTGTGATGGAGCGTTTGAATCCATTTTAAAGTCTTCATCCCCTTATTCTTGTGCTGATAGAAAAAAGTTTGTGTCTTGTAAGCTCAAAGCAGAAGCCAAAAAATGGCAAGCAGACAATGAAGCTCCTCAGTTTTTATTTGAAGTAGGGATGGCTGGGATGGACGCACTTTTTATCCACAGCATTGCTTCTGGGGCTTTGAGAACAGCTCTAACAGCTCGTGGAGCATTGGTTGGGGCAGGAGTGGGTGGATCTTTTGCATATGGGAATTTCAAACTTGCTAAGTGGTTTTTGCAACATAATGAAGGGCGTTGGGAAGAGTTTTATGCAGGAAAAGCTGCAACCATTCAAGAAGGTGTGGATAGCTATGTTCATGCGCTAGAAGCTATCTCCCGTGCTCACCCTCAATTTCGTGTATCTGACTTTGTAACAGGATTTGTTTTAGGTGCTTTTTTTAGTGGGAAAAAATCTCAGAGTCAAAAACTGACAACCAGTGAAATTTTAACTTTCCGCAAATGGCTATTAGATCGAGCTTCAACAAAACCTCAATTGCATGAAGCACTTTTAAAAAGGTTAGGGGAGTGGGTTAATACAATGTCTGAAGCAGAATTTACAAAGTTTCAGACAGCAAAAGAGCCTATCTACAATGCTCTTTTAGTACGCTTGCGCATTTTAAGTTCTCAGTTTCAAAAGTTGTACAAACAAGACCCGCTTAAGCTTATCCAACTTGCAAAAGGATCTCATCCTAAGGAGTTAGCTGCACTTGCCTCAGAGTTAGAGGAAATTATTCAAACAGGAAGCCCAGAAGTTTTACAAAAAATAGAACAGCTTCAGTTTTGGTGCAAAACTTTAAATTCTTGTAAAGGTGGATTTAAAGCATTTTTCAATTCTCCATTTAAAAATTTAAAACTAGGAAAAGGTCGTGCACAGCTAGAAGAAATTGAGAGAATCATCCAACAAAAAAAATCCCATGCACAAAAACAAGGGATGCCTTGGGATGATTTTGTAGAGACCACTTGGAAGGAAGATCTTTTCAACCGTATGCAACTTCGTGAAACCTATCCTTTAGTTTCAGAGCTTTTAGCTTGGGCTTCCTCTCGCTCCGTTACTTTTGAAGAAGGTTTACACGATTTTTTACAATCTCATGGATCTATTCGGTATAAAACCGCAGGGCATTTTTTAAGTCAGTGGCGTACTCACATTAAAGTTACAAGCAATTTGAGAAATTTTAAAAGGCTGTATATCAGGTTGCCTATGAAAACTCCACTTACAGTTGAAGAGTTTACAACCGGAATGCTAGAAATTTGGGAAACTGTTTTTCGATCCTTAAATCCTGAATCTTCTTTTTCAGATGCATGGGTTTCTTCAATGAAGGGCGCATTCTCAAAAAAGCCAATTTTAAAAGGTTTTGTTCAGAAATTTCATGAAAACTACCGCCAGTATTATGTGAAAATGCTTGAAGGAGTAAAGAAAGATTTTTTTGGACCGGAGGATTTGCAAGCCGCAAATCCGACACAATACAGTGTTCGTGTTGATGTGATTTCAGAGTTTTATAAAAGAGGAATTGTTCCTACTTTAGTGAGAAGGCTTGCGGCTCTTGCAAAAGGAGAAAAACCTTTTGGACCGGAGAATTTGCATCCTACAAATTCGACACGATATAATGTTTTATATCAGACAGAAGTGGAGAAGCTGTCTATTGAGCTTTTGTTTTTTATACGTCCAGTATTTTCAGGGCTTTTATTTGCTGGATTAACATATGGAGTGGTTGAGTCCATTCTAAAACCTGCTTATGGCTGGTATGAAGCAAATGAAGCAATGAAGGAGTTTCAAAAAGATCTAAAACAAAATCCAAAAAAATACGGCATTGGAGTAAAAACAGCGTATGAAAAAAAATTAGACACGCATACATTGCGGTTGATTGCTGATTTAAATGCACTCATAAACGAGCTCGAAAACGAACTTTCAAAGGGGCCACCTCTAAATAAACGAGCAATCATAGAAAAGCAGCTTTTGTTATCAAAAGAAAATGTCAATCAATTACAAGCGCTTAAGTAGATGTTTTCAAGTGGAGAGTTTTCCTCACGCTAAAGGCATCTTTTCAGTCAAGAAATACTTGACGCGTTGGGTTGTTTCGTGTAAAAATGAGCCCTATTAAATTTTATCGCGCAGCGGCGTGAAGATATTATGAAGGAGGAACGCAACATGTCTAAAAAACTAAGTTTAATCTGTATAGTCAGTCTACTAATGGGATCAGCAGCTTTTGCACAAGTAGCAAAAGGTGTGGTGACTAGAGGCTCAACAGTACTAATTAAAGATCTTGAAAGAGAAACAGGTCGTACCAATAAAGAAGTAGAGCGAGCGCTTATCGAAGCTTTAAGAAGTCGCGGTGTTAGCAAAGATGTTTTAGAAAGAATTGGATTGGGCAAAGAAGTGGATCTTTCAGGAGTTAAAGGTTTAGAAAGATCTGGCGCAGTAGATCTATTAAGGCGAAGTTTAGTCGATGGAATTGGAAAAAGGCCAGCAGACAGGCCATCTGTAGCAACAGATGCTGCTCGTGAAGCAGTAGCAGCAGACATGGAAGGTGGCGCTCCAGTCGCAAGAGTTGCATTGACTCCTAAAGAAGTAGCAGCTGCTGCTAATGTCGACAAGGTTTTAGGTGGCACTGAATTTTCAAGAATACTTGCAGAAGCAACTCCAAGTCATCGTAAATCACTTATAAATTTTGGAAAGACAGTAGCCGGGCGAGTAAATAAAGGTGAGATCCCAATTGTCGATGCAACAGATTTAATTCGTGGAGCAGAAGCAGGCATTTTAGATCGTGGTGCTAAGGAAGCATGCTTAAGTTTTAAAGCTAAAGCAGTAAGCAATCTTAGCGGGCTTGTTAGAGCAGCTCTTGAAGCAGGAAAAAGTGTCAAAGAGCGTGTTGCAGCAATGGTAACCCGTGCAATGGCAATGTTTAGTGAAAAACGAGCAGAAGCAAGATCAAGACTTTGTGCTCTAGCTGAAAGTTGCAAAATGTTTGCAGCACCTATTCAGCAGCAAGCATGTGCAGTAGCAAGAAGTCTTTAAACCGAGATATTGCATTTAAGTTTTACTGCGACAACCAATCTGCGGCGCTATTGCAGCGTACTCGAAGATTTTTAAGCTCAACATATCGCCCCGGATATGCCTCGCTTAAAAACTTCTGCGCTCGCTTCACTAGCTTGCATCTTGCTTGTCTCGCTACCAACTTAAATGCAATATCTCGGTTAAAATAATTTAAAATCCTCAAAAAGCTAGGTTTTTTTATTTCAACTTTAGAAGAGAGATCATTTTTGTAGGTATAGCTAAAATACAAATGGGGGGTTTGTATTTTGACATAAATAAGATATACTCGATTTGTTATGCCACACCTCCGAAAAAGACATCTGGCGGACCTGCTTATCAAAACGATGAAATATTCATCCATTACTGGCCTACTGGGCCACAGGCAGGTTGGAAAGACGACGCTGATCCAAGGACTAGCTGAAAAATATCAGACCTTGGATATTGTTGAAAACCTAGCTGTTTCCCAGGCGGACCCATTTAAATTTTTATCACAGAATCAAGCTTATCCACTAGCCATTGATGAGTGCCAGCACGCCCCTAATTTATTTCCTGCAATGAAGGATTGGGTGCGGACCCATCCGAAACCAGGGCAACTTCTTCTGTCGGGATCCGTTCGTTTTACGAGCCGAAAAGCAATTCGGGAGTCGCTAACGGGGAGAATCATTACATGGGAATTGCTTCCAATGGATTTTAGTGAAATCTATCAGAAACCACTTCCTAATCGAGTTTATCAAATTCTTGAAAGTGCAAGAATCGACATCCCATTGCCCTTTTCAAGTTATGTTACGATGAAGTCCATTCACTCTTATTCCGTAGCTGGTGGGATGCCAGGTATTTTATTTTTACGAGACGAGGCACTTCGTGCACAAAAATTTGAAACACAAATTAATACGATGCTTGAAAGAGATTTAAAACTGATCATTCAAACCTCTCTTGGTTATCGAAGCTTGAGACATTTGCTTGTACAGCTGGCATATCATGTTGGCTTTCCATTTGATTGGGCATCTCTTAGTCGAGAGACTAGGATCTCTGTGCCCACGTTACGAAAGCTAATTGCGGCATTTGAATCTATGTTCCTGATTCGAATTGTGCCAACAGAAGGTTCGCGAAGAAAGCCTGTTCTTTTTTTTGATGACGCTGGTGAAGCTAACTTTTTAGCGAATTTATCTAACAAACCACTCCAGCAGTTGCTTGGAGTTATTTTCTCGAATTTGCATCCACAAATTGCCTATCGACCAGAGTTGGCAATTCAGATGTACCAGTACCGAAGCCGTTCGGGGGCATGGGTGCCACTTTGTTTTAGAAAAAAAAACCTGCACCTTGGTATTATTCCAATTCTTGAAGAAGCACCCGATGCCGCTTCTGTTGGGAGTGCCAAAAGTTTTCTCAAGGTTTATCCAAATGCAAAGGTGCTTCTCGTTCATACAGGAAGTCGAGATCAGATTATTAGTACAAAAATTCGAATGATTGGGTTAGGGCAGATCATCTAGGAACGCATATATGCGCTCTAATACAGCGGATTATTCCGGAAAAAAGCCAACAGAATCAACGCTCTGCGTATTGCTTCATCTAAACTGTAAATTAGTTGACTTTATTAATATAGTATAATAAAGTGCTAGAGCTCAAGTTTTATAAGTGGTGCCGCGCACTGCGGTAAGTAGGAGGAAAAATGCAAAGTTTAACTAAAATGCCAATTCTTGTTTTTGGTTTAGTTTTAGGGGTCTTCATTCTAAACCCATCTTTAGTGGCTGCTAAAAAAAGTGCTGAAAAAAAGCTACCCAAAGTGGAAGCTGTAGCGGTACAAGGGAAATCCCCAGTTGATGCGGAGACAAACCTACTAGATACAAACGAACCTACTGAATCCGAAGCTGAGAAAAAAGAACCTAAAATTAAAAGTGTGTGGCTCGTTCCTGATTTCATCAAAGACAAAGATTACGCAAAAGTAAAAGATGGAAAAATAGAGTCTATTGAACTGCGCTACCATTTAGATAAAAATCATGCACCAACGTTAGAAGAAGTTTTAGCTGTAGATGAGCAGGGTAATCCTACTTATGAGGACACTTATTTTGAAGTGATCTACCATTTGAATGTTGTTGCCACAGAAGCAGCAAGACCTAAGGATTGTTTTACAAAACATTGCTCAATCCATAAAACTCAAACGATCTTAAAAATGAGTTTTTTAGATTACACTTACACAGCAGCAAAACTAGTAAAAACTAAAAAAGAACTTTGGCAAAAGATGGTAGGGCAGGAGTGGTACCAGTATTTAATTGGTCGCTATGGGTCAGATCTTATTACTGGTGGTGCGAGTATTTATCTTATTTATAAACTTTTAGATGTCATTCAACATAAAAATCTAGGAGCTTTTGCAGGACTTGCTGAACATTACATCAAGGCTCATACCAGTAAAGAATACATTAAAACGAATGGTTTTATGGCAACCATGATTATCATTAATGACTTTGCTTGGGCTACAGCGGGTTTGATTTATTTAAATAAACTTAAAGACTGGATGTTTATCCATAAAGAAGAAGTAGAAAGAATTAATTTAGGTTGGATTTTAGAAAGTACTGCTGCTCATATTGAATCTGGCATTCCACTTCCTACAGCCTCAGATGTCGGGCTTTGGGATATGAAAACTTCAATTGAAATTATGCAACAAATTGCAAGTGGAAAGAAAACAAAAGAAGAGGCCCAAAAAGAATTGGATGCAAAACAAAATGCAGAAAAAGAAAAAGTGGCTCATGCTGTTCCTCTTTTACAAGTAGATGATTTAGATAAGACATTAAAGCAAATCAAGCATTTAAAAAAGTACAAGCTAAACCATGTGGATGTTGAAAAAGTAAGGTAAGATGTTTAAATTTTTAAGCACATTTGTTTTTTTAGTCTTCTTTTTATTTTTCTTGAGTTCTCCTCTTTTTTCTCAAGAGAGGCCGGAGCGGGAACGTGATGTAGACGCGACACAATCTAAAGAAGATCCTAGTCTTAAGGCATTAATTGAAATAGCGGAAACAACACAAAAAGAAATCGTTCCAACTCTTCAAGAATTTTCAAAAAAAATGGTAGAAATTCAAGCTCATCCTGAAACCTTACATAAAAGGCAATGGGAGCTAGCACCTCTTTTGTCTAAAAGCTTTGAAAAGTTTCACAAAGTAAAATTACTTATAGAAAAAGCTGCAGAAACTGAATTAAGTGAGCAAGCAAGAGAAACTTACTTTTTTACAGTTATTGCTTATTACTCATTTTTAAATATTTTATACAATGCCCAAGCAATTCTTACTGAAGAAAATACCACTTTGATGGTTTCCTCGCTATCAAACTTAGAACTTGTTTTGCCTAATTTCATTGTAGGTTTTATTACGGATCGGCAAAGCCATGATGCTACAAAGGTAGGATTAGAACCCTATGATATTTCATTTGAATTTCATCCAGCACGCAAAACTGGTTATAAACAACTTGCTTTAAACGCAAGGCAAAGTTCTCAAATAAAGCTTGCTGGATTTTATGCATTTCCTAGAAAAGAAAAAGTACCCTCTTTGCTTCGCTTTAGTGCAATGAGAGTGCTTTTTGAGAGGCAAGCGCTTTTAAACAGTTACCTTTATGCTCATGAAAAAGTAGATTTTACAATTAAGCAATATGCAGACCCTGTTTATCTTTCAACTCAAGATCGTGCTAATTCATTGTTTGATGAAAAATCTTTTCGTACGTATTTAACTGGAGCGGTATTAAGGCCACTGTATGAGTCTTTAGTAAATGAGAATAAAGATTTTAGAAATAATTTAGAAAAACTTTTTTCTTTTGCTATAAAATTATCTGGAAATTCATTGGATTGTGTCGGATTTGCGTCCTGCAAATCCTCCGGTGCACTCAATCCAAAAGAGGCAGTTGAAAAATATTTAGAACTTGAAAAAAAACGCCTCCCTGATGTGATGGCTAAGATTATTCAATCGTCTTCTTTATATTTAACCAAGTTATCTCACGAAGAATTAAAAGCTGTGTTGTTTCAAATAGCATATATTAGCAAGCTAGAGTATTTAAAAATCTATGTTTTACAGCACTTTTTTAATCCTGATGATTTATCTGAATTTGTTATTGGATTAGTGAGTTTGTCTGCTGCTTCTGTTGTAAATGCTTCATTTAAAGACAAAAAAATTCCAGATGAAATAATTTCAACAATAAAAGACATAAAAAAGAATAAAGATCTTTTAGTAAGTTTAAAGCGGTATCAGTTAGCAGATGAGCTGTTTTTAGCTTCTGAGTTTTTAATAAAAACAGAAGAAGCACTCAAACAAGTTGTGGATAGGGATAACCTCCATGAAAAAGCAGTTCCTATGCATCTTATCCCCAATGAGCCTGACGTTGGTGCATTCTTAGTAGCGTGGAAAAAAGATGATCCAGATGCATCTCCCTCAGCCATGGAGTTTATTCAATCTGTGGGTAGTCTTATTTCAAAAGCTACAACAGCAAAAGAAATAAGAGCACTTCAGGAGGTTTTGTTTTTAACCCATCCAAAAATTTTGTCTGAAATAAAAAAAATAGCGCTACTAACTAAAGGCAAAGGTTTGTCTGAAATTAGAAAAGCACATCAGGAGAAAAAAGATATTCCAAATTATAAGTGGAGTGGTCTTGCATTAAAAGTAAGTGCATTAAAAGAACTGGTTAAAACTCCACAAGCGCAAAGGATTTTAGATTCTTTTAATAACATTCACACTTTGCTTGAACAGACCCATTCCATTACGTTGTTGGAAGGATTTAAAAAAGAATTTAGTTTATTAACTGAAAATTCAAAAAAAGGCATGGCATATTTTGAAAACTTAGTAGCAAAAGATCTTTCTTTTATTCAAAGTGAACAAACTACACTTAAAAAACTTTTCCAACCTCAAGATGCACGAAATGCTTACTTGAGATCTGAACTTACAAAAGTAGCACTGTTTAGTAGTTATTTAACAGTTTATATCCAAGAGTTAGCTGTGCAGTATCCAGTCTTGTTTTTACCTATTACTCTTCCAAAGGCACTTTTCAAAAACAAAGACCTTCCGGAAAAAATACGGTTTTTAGATCTAGTCAAAGGATTTAAGAAAACAATTGAGCGAACTACTGTTGGGAATGCTTTTATTGAAGATTCAATTCAAAACTTACAAGCAAATGCACTCAATGCAGAAGTTAAGACACCGCTTTCTCCTTTAGATTTTTTAAATTCTGCTGCTGTTGAAATAAAAGCAGCCTCTGAGGCTTCTGAAACAGGCTATTTAAAGAAATTTGTAGAATGGTCAGCAGATAAGATTTGGGGATTAGAGCAAAAAGAATTTTCTCAAGAATTGCATTGGCAAAAAAAATTCTATGGAAGAGATATACTGCCTGTTTTAACAGACAGCTCTGCAGATTCATTAAAGACACTAAAAGTTCTTATTTCTGTTTTCTTAGGTCCTTATATTAAAAATGCAGCACATGCTACGCTACTTGAACAAAATCAAATCTTCGATGTTTCCAAAGATTTAAAGAAGGTTCTTGCTGAAAGCGAAGCTATGAAAATTGCAATAGCTGAAGTGGGAGAGCAGTCCAGTGAACTTCTTACAGAGTACAAAGATGAAATGTTAAAATCCCAAAAAAGATTACAAAGTTTTAAGCAATGGACAATGCGCTTCCAGCAGCTTGCTCATTATGTATTTACTTGGTCCATGTATGGCGGTCCTTTAGTTCCTATGCTTGGGCATATTTGGGGTGGTCGCTATATGTTTGGAGCAAGCATATTGGATTACTTTGTCGACGTTGCCTTGCTACATGACTATACCGCTACTTACAACCGTTGGTTGCCCTTTGCGCAAGCAGGAGCCTTAGGAAAGGGACTCATTAGCTATAAAGACCTCGATTCTGTAAGAGAACAAATGACCAGTACTGCAAAAGTTTTAATTGATAGAACTCCACTAGATTTAATTTTTTATGGTTCAATTATTAAAAACATGGCTATGGCAGGTAAGCAAAAACGTGTTCAAAAAGTTGTTGGTGCGCACTTAAAAAGATTAAACACAGCTTTCATGCAAGAAATCTCACAAGTGGGTGGGGTTTTGGAGACTCTAGGGCTACCTGGAGTTGTCCATCCCATGTTGTTTAATGCCTTATATCGACAAAAAGCAGAGCAGCTTTCTCCAAAAGTTTTACAGCGAGTGCGCAATGAAGTAGAAGAGACTGAATTTAGAAATTGGGTAAAAGCTAAAAAAGAGTATGAAAAAGTGATGAGAAAATATGCGAGTCTTTTTAAGGATGTTGAAAAGCTTCAATATGATCTTATGAAAGAGGCTTTTGGCGGAAATCTTCCTGCTTCCCATGCTCAGTCACCGTCTGCTGGTGAGAAATCTTCTGAGCATGGGAAATAAGGTTAACCGAGATATTGCATTTAAGTTCTACTGCGACAACCAATCTGCGGCGCTATTGCAGCGTACTCGAAGATTTTTAAGCTCAACATATCGCCCTGGATATGCCTCGCTTAAAAACTTCTGCGCTCGCTTCACTAGCTTGCATCTTGCTTGTCTCGCTACCAACTTAAATGCAATATCTCGGTTTAAATAAAAAAACTAATCCATGTACGTGTGATGATGTGGTTGCGGATGATGTGGAGGTTGTGGTCTTGGCACGGGCCTTGGATGTGGATTGTGGTGATCATCCCCACTATAATAATAACTCAGTCTTCTTAAGAGTACTGCTACCCTCCTAAATTCTTGTCTTACATTTAACGAAAATCCTGCATAAGCTAAGCTTTGTCTTGCACTTTGATAAGCCCATTTTAAATTTTGAAAATCGTGCTCTGTATGCGATGGATCATGCCAAGGGTTTGCAGCTTGACGATAAAAATGGGTTGCAGAGTTTAAGAGATTTCTTAATGCACGGACTGCATTATCTTTTTTGTAGTCTCCTCCCCAGTTTTCTTTTTGAGCTTGTCTTTGTACACGGCTACAAGCGCTTTGAAGTTCATAAGCTAATTGTTGCACGCGTCTACCGTTCCAAGACCCGTTGTCTGATTCCCAGTAGTAGGATTGAAGGGTTCTAAAGTTTGTTGATACATTTTGAAGTAGGTATTCGACTTGTGCGTAAGCATGAAGCTGTCTAAAAGTTCTTCTTGCTTCTAAATATGCATCTTTAAGAGCATAAAAATCATTTTCTGTTTGAGAAGGATCTTCATAGTAGTATTCCACTTGTCTATGAAAGATATTAGCGTTTTCAGAAAGTACTCTTAAGTTTTCAAGTGCGTCTTGCTCTGCTTGATTGTCGTGAGGAGCTAACCATAGTATTTGGTGGTAAAGGGTACTGGCATTGTCCTCAACTAAGTGGGCAGAATGCTTAACTTGCTTCATTTGATCTGGTCTTGGATGGTTAGCCCAACTCACAGAACTCAATAAAAATAAAAAAATATAAAAAACATTATTCATTTTAAAATCCTCCTTATAAAATTATTTTGATTTATTGTGTATTGATTTTAGCGCAAATCGTCAAGAAGGAACTCTCTTGGCTTGCCAAGAAATAAGAAATGGAGCTAAAAGTGTTGTGACAACAACCATGATTACAACAGCTGTATAGTCTGAATCCTTAATTATTCCAATACCCTTACCCATAGCAGCAAAAATTAAACCTACTTCACCACGCGGGATCATTCCAAAGCCGATAAGAAGCGAATGAGCACCACGTTTTTTAGATTTTTTAGAAACTGCTAGCCCACAAACCATTTTTCCAAGCAGTGCACAGAAGATTAGCAAAATACTAAATTGGATTGCATTTATATCATCCAAGCTTTTTAGTTTTACTCCCATGCCCATGAGAATAAAAAATATGGGACTTAAAAAATCTGTAATAGGCTTAATAATTTTTTCTAAGGGAAGTTCTTTGGATTGCTCATATCCTTTAAAGTGAATTCGATCGAGTGCTAATCCTAATGCAAAAGCTCCAATAATTCCTGCAAGACCTATTTTTTCAGCAGCCCATGCACTTAGCAAACAAAAACATAAAAGAAGGATGGTGACTGTTCCAGAAATTTCTAGAATTTTAATTTTATTTAAAACCTGTGGAAAAATGATTTTACGCACTAAAAAAATTCCAATTCCAAAAGCTCCAATTTTTAAAAGGAGTGCTAAAAATTGAACTCCATTCACATGACCTTGTGTGATCAGTGCTGAAACAATTGTGAGGACAATAATTCCTAAAACATCATCGATAATTGCTGCGCCCAATATGATTTGTCCAGAAACACTTGCAAGTTTACCGCAATCTTGCAAAACTCGAGCTGTAATTCCTACACTGGTGGCTGTGAGTGCTGCTGCTATGAAAAGCGTGTGTTCAAAAGGACTGGAAGGATAAATCCAGGGAATCGTTACAAATGCAAGTACAAATGGAGCAAGGACTCCTAAAAATGCAACTGCAGCTGCATCCCAGCCTACTTTTTTCATGTCTTCTAAATTTGTTTCAAGGCCAACTAAAAAAAGTAAGAACAGGACTCCAAGCTCTGAAAGCCCTTTAACAAGTTCAGAGTTTTCCAGATGGGAAAAAGACAGGTTAAAATCTCCAAAACTCAAATTTCCTAATAAAACTCCTGTGAGGAGTTCAATCAGTACACTGGGTATTCCAAAACGATTTGCAAACCCACCCAATAGTTTTGCAAAGAGCAGGGCGCAAGCAAGGAGCGCTATCAGATCAAGGAGGTGCATTTTATTAAAGTATCATGAAATAAATTTAGCTACAAAAGAGTTTACAGGATTTTTTTTGATTTCCTGAGAAGTTCCAAATTGGATGAGTTTGCCTTGGTCTAAAATTGCGATTTGATCTGAAAGCTCTAAAGCTTCAAGTTGGTCATGCGTAACATACAACATAGTAAGGTTTAATTTTATTTGTAGAATTTTTAGTTCTTTTCGCATTTGTTCACGAAGTTTAGCATCGAGATTAGAGAGAGGCTCGTCTAGTAAAAGCACGTGTGGTTGCATGACCAAAGCTCTCGCAAGAGCCACTCTTTGTTGCTGCCCACCAGAGAGCTCATGAGGGAAACGTTGAGAAAGCCGCTCTAGCTCTACTAGTTTTAATATTTCAAATGCTCTTTTCAGTATTTCTGTTTTAGAAAGTTTTTGGATACGGAGCGGGAAGCTTACATTTTCAATGACTTTCATATGGGGCCAAAGTGCATACGATTGGAATACCATTCCCATATTTCTTTTATAGGCAGGCGTAGAGGTGATGTCGTTATAGGAGTCCGGCGCACTAGACATGCCTAAAAAAATCTGTCCTGAGCTTGCTTGTTCTAATCCTGCAACAATTCTTAAAAGAGTGGTTTTGCCACATCCACTGGATCCAAGTAAGGACACACACGACCCTTGCTTTACTTCAAAACTGATATCGTCAAGGACAACGTTTGAGTTAAAATATTTTGTGATGTTTTGAATCTTAAGGTTCATATTCCAAGTTTCCCGCGAGTAGTTTTTTTAACAATAAAATTAAAGCTAAGAATAAGGAGTACTAATAAACATGCTAAAACGCACGCAGAACTTGGGTCCGCATACTCCTGAAAGCGGTATAGCAACACACCAAGGGTTTCTGTGCCTGCACCAGCTAATAAAACAGACATAGTGAGTTCTGAAAACATCGGGATAGATGCTAAAAGTATGCTTGCAACAAGAGCATGTTGAAGGAGTGGTGCAAAGATGAGTGTAAAGGATTGAAAAGGAGTTGCGCCACTTAGTGCTGCTGCTTCTTCTAATTCGTTTGAAATACTTGAAGTAGCAGGAGTGAGGGTTTTTAGCACAAACGCAACGTATTTAATAAAATACGCTAAAGCCAATATCCAGAGCGTGTCAGCAAGCGATCTTGAAAAAAATACGAGCAATGCAAGTGCAAGCACTGTGCCTGGAAGTGCGTAGCTTAAGCTCGAGATCTCAATTAAAATTCGAGCTAGCTTGTTTTTCTTTTTTACAGCATGATACGCAACAAAAAGAGCTAAAATGCCTGCCACACAAGCAGCTAAGAATGCTGTAAGGGCACTGTTTTCTAAACATTGCCAAACTTCAGGAAGTTCAAAAAATACATATTTATAACGCAAAATAGAAAAGGAGATGAACTGAGAACGGTCTTGTAAAAAAGATTGATGTAAAAGTGCAAAGCTAGGCAAAACCACTGAAGTGAAAACAAAAATCATACAGAAAATAAATAATAAGTATTCTGTTTTGTGAGGTTTTAAAAGAGTAGATCGAATTCCTTTGCCTGCTTGAAATGAAAAAGAACTTTTTTTAGTTATAAAATATTGAAGTCCTAAAACTACCAAGGAGATGAAGAGCAATGAAAAACTTAAAATTCCTGCTTCAGAGTGTTGGTCAAAGCCCCCACTTGTTTTAATGGCTTGATAAATTCGAGTTGTAAGCATGTAATCTCTTGCAGGAGAAGAGAGGAGTGCTGGAATTCCAAAAGCTGAAAGTCCACTTAAAAAAGTAAGTAAAAAGCAAGAAAGGACTTGGGGCTTAGCTAGTGGAAACAGGATTTTTAAGAAAGCCTTCCGTGGTGAGGCACCACATAGCAGTGCAGCTTCTTCATAGACACTAGGCAGGGTTTCAAAAAAAGGTTTAAACTGAATCGCACCAAAAGCAACTGCCCAAAGGGTAAACACAAAACTTGCCCCAAGGAGTCCGTAAATTGAAAAATCTAAATCTGTAATTTGTTGAATAGCGCCAACTTGTGGAGCAGCCAGAGCAATCCAAGCCATAGCAAATAAAAAAGGTGGAAAAAGATAGGGGATTTTTAATAAGAATAAAATCTTATCTTTATAAGCAAAGTGGAAGCGGTAAAGAATCCAAGAAAAAAGAAAAGCTAAAAAAGTGCTTATCAAAGCACTGCTGCTTGAAAAAATTAAACTGTTGATAAATGCTTTTTTAACTGGTGATTGAGAGAGATATTGAATGGAATGAATGGAGATAAGCTTGTTAAGCAAATAAAGCACAGGAAGAATAAATCCTACTAAAAAAAGAAATCCTTGGGTGAGTGTGGAAGCAAATAAAATCTTTCTCATGGTTTATTCTAATACAGTTTTGAAAAACTGCTTTTTGATTTCTTCACGGTCATTGTAGATTGCTTCTAAAATATTTGAATTCCATGGCAAAGCATTTTGAATAATTTCTAAAAATGGTTTTGCTTGCAGTGGTGGAGGTATTTGGACAAAAGGAGAATACATTTTAGATTTTACAATTGCTTTTTGTGCTTCATGCTCAAAGAAAAAATCATATACTTTTTGAGCAAGTTCTTTATTTGGAGTAGTTTTTACAATTGCAATTGGGCTGGGGATGAGCACCACTCCATCTTCAGGGTATTGCGCTTTAATTTTAGGATTTTTTTCAGCAGCTTGTAGGATGTTTTCCAAAAGAACGATTCCAATCGGACGTTCTTTAGTCTCAATTCTTCCTAAGACAGCACTGTTCCCGCCTGATACTAAAATTCCATTACCTCGAAGTTTTCGAAAGTAATCCCAACCTAGTTTTTTAGATAGTAAAGCAACTGCTGTAAAAGCAGTGCCGGATTCCAGTGGATTGGGCATGGCAAGTTTGTCTTTATAAATAGGTTTTGTAAGGTCTGCAAACGAATTGGGAAGAGGTAAGTTTGTATCGCTATTGTATCCAATGACCATTACAGGAAATCTACATACAGCGTAAAAACCATGAGGGTCTTTGAAATGGTTACTAAGGTCTTTTGTTTTTAGAGTTTCATAGGCCAGCAAGACATCTCTTTTTTTTAAATCCTCATACCAAAAAGGGTCGCTTGTTAAAAGAAGGCTTGCTTGGGTTTTACCTGAAAGAAGTTCTGCGTTTACTTTTGCTGCAACATTTTCACTTCCTGCTTGATACCATTTAAAATCTACGTCAGGAAATTTCTTTTTAAGAAGTGTGGTCACTTCTTGAACAACATGTGGATAAAGAGAGGTGTAAATCCAAAAGGGCTCTTGAGAGGTTTTTTTTGTACAGCCATTTAGCAAAAAGAAAAAAGTAAAAATGAGTAAGGGTTTGTACATCATCAGTTCCAATTTAAGAGTAGCTCTAAGACACACAAATAAAGCCCTCCTGAGTGGCAGCATGGCTCAGTTTCCGGTCTAAAGAAATAAACCGCATTTTAGGATACTCGAGTTGAAGCAGACTTGCACATCCGAGTTGGATACTATCACAGGTCCAAAGTCCATAAATTTTTTGAATACGAAGTCCCAAGCGAGAAACACGTTCATCAAGGGGAATGGGATTGAGTGTTTTTTGAAATTCCATCCACTGTTCTTGAACAGCTTGATATTCTTGCGGGGTTAAATTTTTTTGTTGAAGTTTTCGCCTCAACACAGTCTCAAATTCAAAAAGAGTGAGCCAAGAAATGAATCTAGGTGTATCTCCATCCGATGCAAGCCAGTTTCGAACAGTAGCAGTAGCTTCTTCAGCGATAAAGCAGGGGATGAGTGCTGAAGTATCCCAATAGTCAATCATTCCTCGTCTCTAATCTGTCGCAGCAACTCGGTTGAGGAAAACTGCTTTTTGATTGGTTTGATTGGTGGATTTTTCTTGAGCCACGACTTTAAACTTACTTGAACCACTTGTCGTTCTAGGGGAATAATTTTAGCGATGGGTTCATTTCGATCGGTGATGGTGATTTCCTCCCCATCTCGAACTGTGTGGAGATACTGGGAGAGACCATTTTTTAAAGCTCCAATATTTACTTTCATAGCTATAATTAAGCCATAAACTTAGCTAATTTTCAAGCATAAAAATGAGCTAATACCTATGTCTTAAGTACACACTGTAAATTAAATCCTTAAAATCTTTAGTAAAAATCTTGGCATGTGAACTGCATTTTTATCCTGCAACAGCTCTTTTATAGAGCGTACATAAAAAGAGAGGAATCTATGAAAAAATCATATTTAATTTTATTAGGATTTTTATGGATGAACATGAGTTGTCAGCTTTTTCCGACAGTGGATGAAAAAAAAGATCCACTGCCAACGGATTCAGAGCCAACGGTATCTATTAACCAAATTCCACAAGCCCTAGCAGATAGTCTTATAGTCAATGAAGATTTTCCCCTCACCGTTTCAAATTTACTTGAAAATGATACAGATCCTGATCAGGATCCCTTAAGCATTGAAAGTTTTACTCAGCCTCAAAATGGGTCGTTAGCAAAAAATGAATCTGGTGAGCTGATCTATGTTCCTACTTTAAACTTTCATGGGAGTGATTTGTTTTCATACACCATTACAGATGGGAGGGGAGGCACTGCCTCAGCAGAAGTAAAAATTGAAGTTCAATCACAAAATGATGCACCTGTGGCAATGGTGGATGTTGCGAGTACTTTACAAGGCTCTGCTGTTCGCATTCCCGTGCTTTTAAATGACACAGACATTGATGGGGATGTCTTAAAGCTTGTTCTTCCTTCCAATACTTCTGAAAAAGGTGCTTCTCTTGAGATTCAAAACAATGAAGTAATCTATACCCCACAAGCCAGGCATTTTGGTACCGATACATTTTCTTATATTGCAGAAGATCCAAGTCAAGTCACATCCAAGGCAACCGTTACGGTGAGTACAGAACATGTCAACACATCGCCAATAGCTGTGAATGATACAGCGAGTACTCTTCAGGGGCAATCCATAGAAATCGATGTGCTGGCAAACGACAGCGATGCAGATCAAGAAGTTTTACAGGTACAAAGTGTGAGTCACGGACGTTTGGGGTTAGCAGTATTATTACCAAACGGACGCATCCGTTATACTCCTGGGTATTACTCTAGAGGGGCTGACGAAATCCAATATACGGTTGTTGATCCTGTGGGAGCAACAGCACGCGCTAGCATCAATATTAATATTACACCACTAAACCATGCTCCAATTGTAGCATCAGATGAGGTTGTCACTGGTATAGGCCGTTCTATAACGATTCCTGTTTTAAACAATGACTCGGATCCGGATGGCGACAATTTGTCTGTACTGTCTTTAAACCTCTTAAATGTACATGGACAAGTAACCATTAGTTCAGACCATAGATTTGTTATCTATACACCAGCTGCTGGATTTAATGGAACCGACGAGTTTTTTTATATTGCAAGTGATCCTAATTATATGACGTCTACTGGGAAAGTTACTGTCAAGGTAAGTACAGATGCAGACTGGGATAATCAGTATGCCATGCCTGGTGTGCAAGGATTTGATCCACATGTAAAAGCTTTAGCTGTTCAAGGAGATGAAATTTATATTGGTGGATCTTTTACAAGCGTTGGTGGAGTAGGTCCAATTGACAGAATCGTAGTTTGGAATGCTCGAACAAGGCTTTGGTCAAAGCTAGGTACTGGAGTTTCAGGCTCAAATGGAATCCCCAGCGTTCATTCTATTGCAGTTGTTGGAGACGATGTTTTTGTCGGTGGAAATTTTACAACAGCTAGCGGTGTTGCAGCTCTAGGTATTGCAAAGTGGAATCATTTAACAAAAGCTTGGACTAGTTTAGGTACTGGATTAAGTGGTGGAGCATATTCTGTCATCTACAGCATGGTTGTACATGGCACAGATCTTTATGTGGGTGGGACTTTTACTCAAGCAGGTGGAGTGAGTGTTAATGGCATTGCAAAGTGGAGCCTTCGTGAGCAGACGTGGTCTGCAGTTAGTGTCCCAATCGGTGCTCCTATTGCTCCTATACGAGCTCTTTGTTTTGATCGGCGCGGGATGTTGTACGCAGCTGGAAATGTTGGGGTTTTACGATGGGACGGCAACCGTTGGTCTCAATTCGGTGGTGGCATTCTTGCGCGTTCCAGCAGTTTAAATTCTAACCAATTTGTTACAGGTTCTGCGTATGTATTAGCTGTGCATGAAAACAAACTTTTTATTGGTGGTTCCATTGATAAAGTTGGGAATGCGACAAGGTATATTGAAACTTCTGGGGTCGTGCAGTGGGATACTGAGAATGAAGTTTGGTCTAGTTTTGGAACAGGCTTGAAGTTTGGTGGTTTTCCGAATGTGTTATCTCTTGCAGTTACAGGCACAGACCTCTATGTAGGAGGCAATTTTGATAAAGCAAATGAAATTTCTGTGAACTCTATTGCCAGGTGGAATTTTCAAAATCAAGCTTGGTATCCGCTAGGCAATGGCGCTACCGATGGCTTTGGAACAGTCCTAGCTATCGTTCGATCGTCACATGGTATATTTGCTGGAGGTAATTTTTTAAAAGCTGGGGATCTTGTTGTAAATAGTCTAGCTCGGTGGGGTGGCAGCCAATGGAATACAATAGGTAAGGGCACCAACAAAGCCATTGATGTCATGGTTTCGCGAGGCAATGAAATTTTTATTGGAGGAGATTTTACTGAAATTGAAGGCATTCCTGTCAACCGTATTGCACGCTGGGATGGGATGCGCTGGTCAAGCCTTGGTACAGGCTTAAATGGACGTGTTTACGCAATTGCATTTGCATCCAATGGGGATGTGTATGCGGGAGGAAGTTTTACACAAGCTGGGGGTCTTGCTTCACCATCCATTGCACGTTGGGATGGAACAAATTGGCATGCAGTTGGTGTAGGATTGGGTGGTACTACAAATCCAACTGTTTATGCTTTAGCTGTGGATGGTAACAAACTTTATATTGGGGGCAGTTTCCAAGTGCCTGGAGTGGCAAACAATTACAATATTGTTGCATATGATGTGGCAACCCAACAGTTTTCTCCTCTAGCAGATGGCTTTGGGAGTTCTGGTTGGAATAGAGTTCGAGCGATCTGTGTTCACTCCTCTGGTGTTTATATTGCAGGAGATGGATACAAGTCCATTGGCAATGTTGCTTATTATCTTTCACGCTGGAGAAATAATACCTGGGAAGCAGTAGGCACTGTTTCTAATGGAGGCTTTGGCTCTCCTGATCCTTATATCCGTGCAATCTCTGCAACCAGTAACTATATTTATTTTGGTGGTTATTTTACTTGGACGTACGGTCGTGTGGGTTCCACTGCACTAGCTACAAAAAATATTGTGAAGTACAGTACGACTACTCAAAGTTTTTCGGCATTAACTTCTAACCAGCATCAAGGTGTTTCAGATATTGTGAATGCTATTCAATCTCCAAATGATGATTCTGTGTATGTGGGTGGAAAATTTAATACTGTTGGTGGAGTTCCTGCAGCTGCAATTGCAGCTTGGAATAGTACAACCCAAACTTGGTCCGTATTTGGCAGTGGAATTACCTATGGCGCTAGTCCAGGAGAGGTCCGAACTGTTTTAGTTCGAAATTTTGGTTTTTACTTTGGAGGAGACTTTAAGAAAGCTGGAGAAAAACCCTCTTCATACATTGCTCGTTGGTATCATTAAGTGGGTCTGTCGACCCTTAGTCGGCAACGGCCCTTAACTGCGCGCTAAAAACTTGAGTGTCTGTGGATGAAAAAAATTTTTAGATGTTTCTGGATGTGCGACATCCACAAAAAACTCTTTTTGGAATTTAAAAAAGCAATTTAAAAAAACTTTTTTATCCTTTTGCCAGGTTTCATTATTTTTAAGCTTATTGTTTAGCAAAAAAGGATGTGCACTTAAATAAGTAGAGCCTCCAGCCAGGGTTTGAGTGTTTTTCACAAATGCTGCTCCTGCTTGATTAACTATGGGCACAGTTCCAAGTTTTGCTAAAGTGCCAGGAGGAGTACCCACTAAGCAACACCCATCACTCACGGCATAAAGTTTTGTTTGCTTTAACCATGTCCAAAAAATGAGTTCAGGATGTACGTGGATGCCATCTGTAATAATTTCAGAAGAAATTTTTCCACTAAAAAAAGGTGCAAAAACTCCTAGATCTCTATGGTGCCACCTCATAGCATTAAAACAATGAGTAATCCCACAGGCCCCTTTCTTAAAGGCTTCCATGGCCTCACTTTGGGTAGCTAAAGTATGTCCTATTTGAACTCGTATTTTGTTTTTAACTAAAACTGGAATCAGCTCTAAAATGTTTTTTCTTTCTGGTGCTAGTGTGACAATGCGTACTTGATCCTGAGAAAGTTTAAGGAGTCTTAATAGATCGTCTGGAGTTGCTTTTTTGATATCTTTTTTTGGATGTGCTCCGGGCATTGCTAGATTTAATAGAGGTCCTTCTAAGTGGAGTCCTATTGGCAATGCAGCTTTTAAAGGTAAATAGCCTTTTTTTTTAGTTTTTCCTATAAAGACACCCCAGTTTTTACAAGATTTCTCCATGAGTTTCATTGGAGCCGTAAGCAGTGTCGGAGCGAAATACCCAATCCCATGCTTACCCAAGGCTTCGCAAGCATAGGCCATGGAATCAAAAGTAGCTGAAATAAAGTCTACTCCTGAAACTCCATGGATATGCAAATCCCAAAAAAGAGGTGTTTTTATTTCAGAGTTCATATGCTATCGAAATATAATGAGGTGAATGATAAATGCCAACTAAGAAAAAACCAAAAAATGTAATCCAAAAATCCAAGCCCAAAAAACTTGAGAAGTCTTTTACGAAAAAGCTCCTCTCTCAAGTAAAGAAAACGGCCAGATCAATTCAAAAAAAAATTACAGCAACTACCAGTCCAATTGCCAAGCCATCTAAACCAGTGGTCCAAAAACCTAATGTAGATGTCAAGGTGACGAAGCCCAATACTAAAACGTTGGTAAATACAAAAGGAAATGCTCCTGGCAATCTAATCAGTAAAACCCAGGTAAGCGCTCCACGTGCCACCACACGTGTGAAGGGTTTAAAACCTACAATATTATTAAATACTGCGGTTGCAGCAGGGCCAGTGTGTAGAGAAGTGGCGTGTGAACTTTTGGCGACAAGTGGTGGATATTGCCGCTTACACTACATTAAAAACTGGAAAAAAGTTAAACGGAAGGAGCTCATTTTACGTGAACGAAAGCTCAATCAATATATTGAAGAGCTCGTTTCAAAATATCCAGATAAGTATATTGAAGCGATCAGGCAAGATCTCACTACTGAGAAAGATTTTTTAAAAGTTATTTCAGACCTTGAAATTGACGAAGGTATGGATGATTTTGAACTTGATACAGAGGCTACAGAAGGGATTTTGGATAATATCAAACGTGATTATGAAGATGAAGGGGATGCGTTTTAAGAGTCAACCTAAGAGTGTATCTAAGGTATTTTACAAATCCGCAATGGCAATCAGTTAGTGAAGCTGTTTTTTTGTTTTCTTGGGTATTGGTGTGAGGAGTTCATTTGCTTGTTTATCTAGTTCTGGATTATCACGGTTGATTTTTAAATAGACATGGATTGTTTTTTCAATTTCAATCATGGCCCAACTTTGCTGATACTCAGTATCATAGTCTACGGGTCTATTTTCTGAAAAAAAAGTATGAAAAAAACTAGCCAAAGCGTCAACACACTGGTTCACAGAAAACTGTACAGACTCTGTATTGGGTGCAGGTTCACTGCCGGATTCAGTTTTAAAACGTACGTGAGGAAAGTCCATGGAAGCATAACAAGTAACTTGTCTTAATGTAGTTGGATTTTTTAAGGATAGTGCTAACAAGAGTTCATCGGGATACACTTCCCCAAATGCTACAAAAGTTTCATCTTTTAAAATTGAAGATTTAAAATTTTCATTAAAGATTTCTTCTACTAGTCCTAAATACTCACGTGGCAAATTTGTACATTGCACTTTATCGGATTTGCTTCCTGCAAATCCTGTGGGGTTCGTGGTGTCCTTGCGCCGTTCCATAAAAGAAGTAAACCGAGCTTTAAAAGGATTGACAAGAATTTTTATTGGAGGGAACTTATTATGCATATGCTTCATCATGGTAATGCTTCAGCTGCAAATCCCTCGGTTTATATCCTTGCTGCTAGAAGAACTCCTGTAGGATCTTTTTTAGGCAGCTTATCTTCTGTTTCTGCTCCGAAGCTTGCTTCTTGTGCAATTGAAGCATGTTTGCAGGACGCACAAATTGGTCCACAAGAAATTGAACAAGCATATTTTGGATGTGTTTTAACAGCTGGGATTGGCCAAGCTCCTGCCAGGCAAGCAGCTCTTTTTGCTGGGTTGTCCCGCTCCACTCCATGCACAACAGTCAATAAAGTTTGTGGAAGTGGGATGAAAGCCGTGATGCTTGCTGCACAAAGTATTGAAACTGGTGAGAGTGATCTTGTGATTGCAGGAGGCATGGAAAACATGTCTCAAGCTCCTTTCTACTTAGATGGAGTTAGGACAGGTTATCGCATGGGCCATAGCCAGCTAATTGATGGGTTGATAAAAGATGGGTTGTGGGATGTTTACAATCAGTACCATATGGGAAGCGCTGCAGAGCTTTGTGCAAAAGAACTTCGGTTTTCACGTCAAACCCAAGACGAATATGCAATTGAAAGTTTCATGCGTTCTCAAAAAGCAATCGCGGAAGGTAAGTTTAAGCAAGAAATTACTCCTGTAAAAATCCCTCAGAAAAAAGGTGATCCTAAAATAGTCGACACCGATGAAGGTCCATCCAAAGCGCAGTTTGATAAAATCCCAACACTTTCCCCAGTCTTTGAAAAAAATGGAACCGTTACTGCAGCTAATGCAAGTACCATTAACGATGGGGCTGCCGTGCTTTTGTTAGCAAGTGAGGACTATATCCAGCGTACAGGAAAGAAACCGTTAGCAAAGATTGTAGCTCATGCACAGCATGCTCAAGCTCCAGAATGGTTTACTACAGCTCCTGTTGAAGCCACTAAAAAAGTTTTACAAAAAAGTAATTGGGATTTAAATACAGTAGATTTTTTTGAAGTCAACGAAGCTTTTGCAGTTGTAGCGCTTGCTGCAATCCAACAATTAAAACTGCCCATTGAGAAAACCAATGTGCATGGGGGGGCAATTAGTTTAGGCCATCCCATTGGAGCAAGTGGTGCACGTATTCTTGTAACGTTACTTTGGGCATTAAAGCAGTATGAGAAAAAACGGGGTCTTGCGACCTTGTGCATTGGTGGTGGTGAGGCTACTGCGATGACTATAGAAAGAGTTTAAATTATGGCATGTAAAATTTATCCACATGCAAGAGAAGCGGTATCAGATATTTCAGATGGAGCCACACTTTTAGTGGGAGGGTTTGGTCTGTGTGGTATTCCAGAAAACTGCATTGCAGCTTTAGTAGAAAAAGGGGTTAAAGACCTCACGTGTGTGAGCAATAATTGTGGGGTTGATGATTTTGGATTAGGTCTTTTGCTCAAACGGAAACAAATCAAAAAAATGATTTCAAGTTATGTGGGTGAAAATAAAACTTTTGAGCAGCAAGTATTAGCTGGAGAACTTGAAGTTGAGCTGGTGCCTCAAGGTACTTTAGCTGAGCGTATTCGAGCTGCTGGAGCGGGTTTAGGTGGATTTTATACACCTACAGGAGTGGGTACAGTAGTTGAAGAAGGCAAAGAAAAACGGGTTTTAAATGGCAAGGAATATTTATTAGAGGCTCCTTTATATGGAGATTTTTCACTGATTAAAGCTTGGAAGGCAGATACATTAGGGAATCTTGTTTTTCGAAAAACTGCCCGCAATTTTAATCCCATGATGGCTACTGCTGCAAAAGTAACCATTGTAGAAGTAGAGGAAATCGTACAAGCAGGGGAACTGAATCCAGATCATGTCCACTTACCTGGAATTTATGTTAATCGACTTTTTAAAGGTGAGCGGTATGAAAAGCGAATTGAAAAGTTAACTGTTACAAATTAAATTTTTTCAGAAACAAGGAAATTTTATGGCCTTAACACGTGAACAGGTAGCTCAAAGAATTGCAAGAGAACTCAAGGATGGTTACTATGTGAATTTAGGAATTGGAATTCCTACTCTTGTCGCTAACTATGTTCCAAAAGGCATGAAGGTTTTTTTTCAATCAGAGAATGGCTTATTAGGTATTGGGGCTTATCCAACTAAAAATGAAGTCGATCCTGATCTTATTAATGCTGGAAAAGAAACAGTGACAACTATTCCTGGGGCAGCTTTTTTTTCTAGTAGCGATAGCTTTGCAATGATTCGTGGTGGCCATATCGATCTCACTGTTTTAGGAGCAATGGAAGTGGATGAAGAAGGGAGCATTGCTAATTGGACCATCCCGGGCAAGGTTGTAAAAGGCATGGGTGGAGCGATGGATCTTGTAGCAGGAGCAAAGCGTGTGGTCGTAGCCATGCAACATGTCTCTAAAGATGGGAAAAGCAAAATTTTAAAAAAATGCACGTTGCCCTTAACAGGAGTTCATTGTGTAGATCTTATTGTTACAGAGTTTGCTGTAATTGAGATCACTGCACGGGGACTCATGCTTTTAGAGCGTGCACCAGGTGTGAGTATTGAGCAGATTCGTAATTGCACTGAAGCGCAACTCATCGTTGAAAATGATGTGTCTGAGATGCGGATTTAACCGAGATATTGCATTTAAGTTGGTAGCGAGACAAGCAAGATGCAAGCTAGTGAAGCGAGCGCAGAAGTTTTTAAGTGAGGCATATCCAGGGCGATATGTTGAGCTTAAAAAGCTTCGAGTACGCTGCAATAGCGCCGCAGATTGGTTGTCGCAGTAGAACTTAAATGCAATATCTCGGTTTAAGGACGGCTGTAATCCACATTATAAGTATCGTTACCCCTTAAAACTGCTGAGCCATGAAGTTCAATGACCCATCCTGTACGGGCATTGGCGTTAAAGGGTTGGATTTGGCCATTGCTATCTTCAATACCTGTAATAATAGAAACGGTTTGAGGGCCACCTAAATAAGTCCATCCATTTGTATTGTCTTGGGATAACAGGTTTCCATTTTTATAAACTTTAATGGTGGATGCGACAGGCTCTTGTTCTAATACAATTTTTGAGAAGATGAAATTTTGGCGGATACTAGATAAGTGGCTTGCAATTTCTGTAAATACGTTACTGAGTACACTAGAGTCACAAAAATCAAATTTTAAGCCAGGCAAATAAGTTGGTACTATGTTTGTATAAGAAGCTCCATTGTAGGCTGTGCTGCCGTGGCAATAATCACCTGCAAATCGAGGCCGTGCTGAAGAAGCAGCAACAGGATAAAAACGTAAAAGCTGTGGAAGAGTTTTTAAGGATCGAAATCTTTCTGCCCAATAAGATAGTGAGAAGGATCCTCTAAAAGTAGAATCATGATAAGGGTCGATAGAGTATTCCGCTCCATTGGTAAGAATAATAATTGCTAAAAGTGCATCTTGCCTAAAAAGATTTAAGTTTCTTGCTGTAGAATTATTCATAGCTTCAAAAAGTTTGTTGTAAGTGTTTGCGTAGGTTTCATCTCGAGAGCCTGTGGATTGATCAATTCGACCAATAATAGGGAGAAACAGATTTAAGCTATCAATCGCTGCAGTTGTAGGTACAAGGCTGGCACTAGGATTTGGTGTTCCGTCAGGCAAAGTAGTACTGTTATATTTTGGATTTACAAGCACTGAGCGAATAGGGTCTGGGTTAATCATATAAGATTTTGCGACATGATAATCCCAGTTTTCATTGTCTAGTTTTGAGATAAATTGGCTTAATTGATCTTGGATAATATTAAATGCTGAAGATAAAGATGCTGAGTTATCTGGAACCAGCACAATATCTACTTTAGCAGGTAGAGTTCTAGATCCAATTGCAGCTGCAGCTTCACTAAACTCAGTTTTTCTAAACTCTTGTTTTCCACAACTAGAAAGTAAGATTCCCCAAGCAATAGATAGCCCTACTGCACTAGTTAAATAAAGCAACAAGACACCATAATTTTTCGCGTTTGCATTAGACCTTGTTGCATGTACATCCGTCGAGCATGAGTGCGAACGTTCTTGCGAGCGTTCTTGCAAGCGTTCCAATGAATGCTCTGGTCTCAAAAGCTCTGGATGCGACTTAAATACAGTCTTAAACCACTTCCACCGGAGCTTTTGCGTGATGCAAAAGCGACAAGCTCTTTTGTACATAGGATCACCTCTTCTACATTGGATAGAGCAATCCTCATGCCAATTTTGACAACGCAAAAACCATAACAAAAGCAATAATTGTTAGAAAAACAAATTCATTTATTAGTTGAAGGTTTGGTCAGCTGCAAAGTTCTTAAACACTTCGGCGTTTCCGAGACGATCCTACGTACTGCAAGGTTTGGGGAGAAGAGGGACAGAAGGGATAGGGAGAGGCGCTGGGAGTGAGCAAGAAAGAATTTGGGAAGCGGGATAGGGAGAGGCGAGCAGCGTGGGGTAAGTGAAAAGAAACAGAGAATTACTAAGGATGTAGATTTACTTATGAACTCCTCAGTAAGAGAGAAATCTGATTACTGACTTGAGCCCCGTAGACACTTCGAAGCTCTTATGTAAGCTGGAAATAATTGGCTTTTTTAAATCTCCAAGCTTTCTCTAGTGTAGTAATGGGGCTTAGGTAACTAATCAGAGAGAGAAATGCTGTAATATTTTATGCTTATTCGGTTTACGCAGGTAACTTAACTAGGCTCGCCTGACAGCAAGCATATAATGCTCGATGAAACAGCCTTTTGATATCGTGGCGACGGTTAATTAAAATGATAGGCATCATATCCAAACCCCAGTAAACACAGAGCAATACTTTATTTAACCTGCGTCAACTGGATAGGCATGTAATATTTACTTTAAATTTGTATTTTTTACTTACAAAAAGTTGAGTTTGTTTTTTAAAGATTATTTTTTATTTTTCGCTGCACATGTTTTAATGCGTACACAATCAAGCTGTAGACCACCGCCCCTGCTTTTAAAATCCTGTTTTAAATTTTTCTCTAAAATCTGTTTTGCCTTGATTTAAAGCCATTTTACGAGGTTTTTTAAAACAAGTGGATTTTTATTCGGCATGTTTCTTGCTTGGTATTTCTTTCATGAAGAGTAATTGTTTTAGAAAAAGTAACCCTATATGAAACCAAAAATATGAAACAAAAACAACTTACACTTTTCCAAAAT